>JMBV01000057.1_pt1 | contig 41984 bp, 62 predicted proteins | sample 616531 | NCBI WGS metagenome assembly JMBV01 (sample SAMN02727904, study PRJNA239997) | anaerobic digester metagenome | biome: anaerobic digester; isolation source: mesophilic anaerobic digester inoculated with municipal waste water sludge... | place: Germany: Bielefeld University, CeBiTec ...
AAATTAGATGATTTTGATAATATTTGTTTTTAATTTAGCCTTAAAACTATCATTATGCACTTTTTAAAAGGTTTTTATTTGACAAAATGAATAAAAACTTTATCTTTGTACTTTCAAAATTGTAACTCACGGTAAATTAAATATGTCAAAATTGCAAATTCCTAAGGATTACAAACCGCTCCTGAACCTGAAACAGACAGAGTTGGGAATAAAGAATATTAAAGATTTTTTTTCCAGGTCAATCTGGCTTCAGAACTGCGTTTGCGCCGGGTAACAGCTCCTCTTTTCGTGGAAAGCGGTACAGGTATAAACGATGACCTGAACGGTGTGGAGCGGCCTGTACGTTTTCCTATAAAGGATATGGGCGACAAGAGCGCTGAGATAGTGCACTCTCTTGCAAAATGGAAACGGTTAACCCTTGCCGAATATGAAATTGAAGAGGGGGGGTTCGGTATCTATACCGATATGAATGCTATCCGTGCCGATGAAGAACTCGATAACCTGCACTCGCTCTATGTTGATCAATGGGATTGGGAGCTTGTAATAAATGAAAAGGACCGGACTGTGGATTTTCTGAAACAGATAGTCAGGCGTATATATGCTGCAATGCTACGTACTGAATACCTTGTTTATGAGCTGTTTCCTGCAATCAAACCGCAGCTTCCTGCTCGGATCACCTTTATCAACGCCGAAGAGTTGCTACAGAAGTATCCCGAAATGGATGTTAAGCAAAGAGAGGACGCTATCACACAGGAGTATGGTGCCGTATTTGTGATTGGAATAGGAGCACCGCTGTCCAATGGTGAGCCTCATGACGGGCGGGCACCTGATTACGACGACTGGAGCACTTTAAATGCAGAAGGTTATCCCGGGCTCAATGGCGATCTGCTGGTATGGAATCCGGTTCTGGAGAAAGCTGTTGAATTATCTTCAATGGGTATCCGTGTTGATTCCAGATCGCTGAAGCAGCAGCTGAAGCTGTGTGGCAAAGAAGATCGTCTTTCGTTATATTTTCACAAAAGACTTATTAACAATGAGCTCCCACTCTCTATAGGAGGCGGAATCGGGCAATCTCGCTTGTGTATGTACTATCTTCGCAAAGCACATATCGGTGAAATACAGGCTAGCTTATGGCCACATGAAATGAGGAAAGAAGCGATGCAAAAGGGTGTTTTTCTTATTTAGCTGAACTTTCTGATTTACCCAAGGAATGCTTGAGTATGTTGTAATTATCAGATTATGATTATGCTGAACTCTTGTTCGATGGATAATTTTAGAAACTTAAATCATGAATAAAGTATGGATGTGAAATTGGAACAGAGCTGGAAGTATCAGCTCGATAAGGAATTTAAAAAAAACCTTATTTCAAGAAACTTACAGATTTTGTTAAGCATGAATATTCAAACAAAACAATTTATCCTCCCGCAAAATTGATTTTCAACGCTTTTGACAGTTGTCCTTTCAACGAAGTGAAAGTGGTAATTGTTGGACAAGATCCCTATCATGAACCGGGTCAGGCTCACGGTTTATGCTTTTCTGTGAACAATGGGGTGCAAATACCTCCGTCACTTATAAATATATATAAAGAGATAGAGAGCGACCTGGGAAAACCTGTTCCCCGTTCAGGAAACCTGGAACGATGGGCAAAGCAGGGGGGGGTACTTCTGCTGAATGCAACCCTAACGGTTCAGGCACATCGTGCCGGATCGCATCAGGGAAAAGGGTGGGAAGAGTTCACCGATGCAGTAATCAGGCATTTAGCTGAAGACCGTGATCACCTGGTATTCATTCTCTGGGGGGGTGCCTATGCGCAAAGAAAAGGTGCTACAATTGATGCGAACAGACATTTAATTTTAAAATCACCACATCCTTCGCCGCTTTCTGCTCACCGGGGGGGATTCTTTGGTAATAAACATTTCAGCAAGGCAAATGATTACCTCCAAGCTCACGGAAAAAAAACCTGTCGACTGGTGATAACAAAACACCGACTTTACCCTACGCTGCCTTCCAGGCTTATCTCGAGTAATTTCTGTGCTTCTACAGCAAATTCCATGGGGGGGAGCTTGTTAACTACCTCTTTTACATATCCATTCACTATCAGGCTTACAGCTTCTTCTTCACCCAGCCCTCGCTGGTTGCAATAGAAGATCTGGTCTTCACTGATCTTTGACGTTGTAGCTTCATGCTCCAGAATGGCTGTAGGATTTGAATATCAGTGTAAGGAAAAGTGTGAGCGCCGCAATGGTCGGTAAGCAACAGGCTGTCACATTGTGAGTGGTTACGTGCATTATCAGCTTTTTTTTGGCCACCTTTACCAGCCCCCTGTAGCTGTTCTGGCTGCTTCCCGCGGAGATTCCCTTTGAAACAATTCGGCTACGTGTGTTTTTTTCCCAGATGAATCATCTTTGTTCCCGTATCTGCCTGCTGGAAATTATTGGTGACAGCCACAGAGTAGAATTCACCCACAGAGTTGTCGCCGGCTAAAATGCATGAAGGGTATTTCCAGGTTATAGCCGATCCGGTTTCTACCTGTGCCCAGGAGATCTTAGAATTGTTCCCTTTGCAGATACCCCCTTTTGTCACAAAATTATAAACGCCGCCTTTACCATTTTATCACCCGGATACCAGTTCTGTACGGTTGAGTATTTAACTTCGGCATTTTCTAGAGCTATAATCTCCACGATGGCGGCATGAAGCTGGTTCTCGTCGCGCATAGGGGGGGCAGTACAACCCTCAAGGTAACTCACGTATGAGTCGTCATCGGCAACAATAAGTGTACGTTCAAACTGTCCCGTGTTGGCGGTGTTAATGCGGAAATAGGTGGAAAGTTCCATTGGGCAGCGTACTCCCTTGGGTATATAAACGAAAGACCCATCGCTAAACACTGCCGAGTTTAAAGCAGCGAAATAATTATCCTTGTATGGAACAACTGTTCCCATATATTTCTTAACCAGATCGGGGGGGTGATGTTTCACTGCCTCGCTGAATGAGCTGAAAATTATCCCCTTTTCGGCAAGTACCTCTTTGAAAGTGGTTTTGATGGAAACACTGTCCATAACCGCATCCACGGCAACACCGGTCAGCTGCTTCTGTTCTTCCAGCGGTATACCGAGACGTTCAAAGGTATTCAACAATTCAGGATCCACCTCATCAAGGCTCTTCGGACTTTTTTTTATTGGTAGGATCTGCATAATATATGATATCCTGATAATTAATCTTCGGTATCTTCAGGTGTGCCCATTCAGGCATCTTCATGCTGAGCCATTGATTATAGGCTTTCAGCCGGAACTCCAGAAGCCACTCAGGCTCATCCTTTTCATTGAAATCAGTCGTACTACGTCTTCGTTCAATCCCTTTTCAATTACAAAAGTCTCAACATCAGTAGTGAATCCGTATTTGTAATCCTGATTGGTTAAATCTGTTAATATTTGATTTTGATCTAATTCTTGCATATCTGATATCTATTTGTCGGCCGGTTAAGCCGGTTTAAAATCACCGGATAACACATCCGATAATTGATAACAACAATTTAGTTGTTTTGTTTATGCAAAGTAACCATTTTCTCTCCAAAATGAGAAATAATTAATAACTTGCGAGGCCCTATCAAGCAGCTAAACCATTATTTATCTTGTATACTACTCCAATGCAAAGTAAGGTTCCGGCATGCTTGTAATGAAACACTTGGTACCATTGAGATCTTATAGAAGATTATCATTGTTAAAGCATTCGGGCTTGATGAGGCATTTTATTCATTCACAAGTTTAAACTGTGGCAAAGAAAGCAAAAAAAATAAGACGAGCAAGGGTTTAAAATTAGCTATTGTAAATCCTGATGCAGCCGGGAGTGATGTATCTTCTACCGAAATGCGAGTAAATGTTCCTGAAGATGCAGTTTTTCTCTTTTTCTTTAACAATACTTCGGTAATTTTTTTCAAATAGTTCTTATAATTCACTGAATATCAATATAGTATGGCACTTTTTGAGGATCTGGCATAAATTATTGACTGTCAGTATTATAAATGAAGCTTTACTTTAAAAAAAACAGCCTGAATTTAATTTTTCATGAAATGCCGTGAAATAATGCCATCGGGCAACAAAATATCCGAAATATCAGAATAGGGTACGGTTACATCAATTACTCCCATTGAATATGGAGCAATCTCATACTGGTTATAAGAGTAATGAATCCCTATTTCATCGAGCCAGAAGTTGTTGTTGGGTACAATATCCTCAATGGTGAAGAACCCTTTCATCAGAAGTGAATCAGGTACATCAACGTTGTTTTGGATCATTAAACAACTAAGTATTTTATCTGTAAGTGATTTGTAATAATCGGGGGGGACAAACAAATCTTCTTCAGACAGCGTGACAAGTTCGTTAAGATCTATATTAGTGTATAGAATACGGTATGAACCGTGGGCTCCGCCCTCGTAATCACTATACTCAACCGCATAGCTCAACAACGCATCATTCTGAAACAGGATCCTGTTGCTGTTATACATCATATACCAGTACCATACAGGCATTTTTCCTTCAAGGCGAGCCTTATCTTCGTAATAGATGTTGGAAAGAGCTTTATATCTGGCCGTATAATCGTCTATATACCTCTTCATAGCCTCTTTAGGAGTGAGGCTGTCATATTCTATTCCACCGAAAAAAAGTACCCTGAAAAATTTGCTGTAACCTTGTCAGGCTCTCTGCATCTCTGAATTTTGAAGGATAGGTAAAAGAGACCTTTACATCGGCATATGGAAGGGTAGTATCGTTATCATTTAAAAGAGGAATATTTTGCCTTACAACAATACTGTCGTACTCAATCTTTGCCGATTTTCCACTTCTCTTATCAAACACGAGGTCAGTGTTCCCAGTCCAATGAGAATGGAAATGGCCGTGAAGAAGCTCTTAATCATATTCTTATTTGCAAATAGTTTACATGCCCGTTTCATAACGATAATTTTTAAAATAAGCCTGAAACCTGAAAATCAACAGCTGTCTGCAATAAAGGCTGAAGTTCCCACGGTATAGGGTATGATGTTTGTTTTTTTTACTGGATAATTTGTTTTATTGCCCCCAATTCGGGATAAAACAACACTTTGACCGGTTGTTTCATATTTTCAAACATCTTTTTGTGAGCACATCCTGAGATCCGTATTGCACAACGTCTACCTCAGCGTTTTTGAGTATTCTGTTTCTGAACTCAATGGTTAGATCGGCCTTGCCCGGAACATTATAGACTAATCTTCGCTTAGTTTACTCTCAAGACGTTGACGTTCGCGTTCGGAAAGCTGCATATCCACCTTCGGTGTTTTGTTTTTTTAACGACAGGAAAACAGGTTCCCCCGGCGAGGTTGCCGGCATCAATAGGTCCCAGTTTTTCTGAAAACGGGTAATCACCATCCTGTCAATATTCTTCTCTTCAGGAACAATAGTGTAACTTTTTGTAAAGAATTCGGTGTTTACAGTTCCTGTAAAAAGCTGTGTCAATGCTTTTTCCTGCATGTCTATCTCGTCCATCACCATTTTATAGGCATTACCGTCGGGTGGCATATTTTCCGCCTCGCCGGTAAGTATATCGGTCCTGCTTCGGCGCAGATCGAAAATCTGTCTTGCCACAAGCTCTGCCTGCCTTGCAGTGGAGCCTGCCATCAACGTCTCCTGTGAAAGGAATCTTCGTGGGTTCACGATTACTGTTTCACCTTCCGGAATCTCTATCACCTGTATGGAAACAGGCTCAGGGTCGGAATTAACGGTCACAATTACACCATCTTCCCTCAGATAGACAAAAGGTTCAGAAGTTTTTGCCCGGAACTCCACCATAAACGAGTTAGTTTTGTCTGGTATACCTCTGTTTGTTACTGAAATATTTTCAAGCGTGTATGTAACGCTGTTTTCGGTCAGTGGCTTTTCCGCACCCAGGTAACGCTGAGCGTATGGGTAGAATTCACCCCCCCGCTGCGAGGTAGTCTTCTTCACCAGCAATGTAATCTCGAACGATGTTTTGGGAAGTGAATAGATTACTCCGTAGTTATTGGCCTTTATAGCGTTTACCCGTATCGTTTTCTGAGCGTTTGCACTTGAAAACGCCAGAATCAAAACAGGAAGGATAAAATATTTTACTCTCATCATTTGTCAGTTGTTTTCAAATTTACTTTTTAGATTAACAAATTTGCTATAATCGGAAAAGTTTAAACAAGTTTTTTTGCTCTCTTATCGCAAAAAATTCAGTTGTTAGTTAAATTCACTTTTCAGTGAGCTGGCTGAAACTGTTCAAGAAAACGCACGTCGTTCTCAGAGAACATTCTAAGATCTTTAACCTGGTATTTGAGGTTCGTTATGCGCTCAATACCCATTCCAAGAGCATATCCGGAGTAGATTTTGCTGTCGATACCACAATTATCAAGCACGTTGGGATCTACCATCCCGCATCCGAGAATCTCAACCCATCCCGTATGTTTACAGAACGGGCACCCTTTTCCTCCACATATGTTGCACGATATATCCATCTCGGCACTGGGCTCGGTAAAAGGAAAGTATGAAGGGCGTAGCCTTATTCTGGTATCTTCACCAAACATCTCTTTGGAAAAGAAAAGAAGCACTTGTTTTAAATCGGCAAATGAAACATCTTTATCTACATAGAGAGCCTCCACCTGGTGGAAAAAGCAGTGGGCACGGTAAGAGATAGCTTCGTTTCTGTAAACACGTCCTGGACAGATGATGCGGATTGGCGGTTGCGCTTTTTCCATAACGCGTGTCTGTACAGAAGATGTATGCGTACGCAACACTATCTGTGGATCATTCTGTACAAAAATGTGTCCTGCATATCACGTGCGGATGATCATCTGCAAAGTTCAGAGATGAAAACACATGCCAGTCGTCTTCCACCTCAGGCCCTTCGGCTATTGAGAATCCGAGCCTTTTGAAGATGTCGTTTATCTCCTCTTTTACGATTGATATCGGGTGCCGGGTTCCCAAGGGAACAGGATAAGCTGTTCGTGAAAGATCTATGCAGGCATTGGTAGATCCGGCAGTTTCGAACTGCTCTTTTAATGATTGAATTTTTTTTCGGTTGCTTTCTGTTTTAATTCGTTAAGGCGCATGCCCATTTCACGCTTCTGATCGGCCGGTACTGAACGGAAATCGTCCATAAGAGTTGAGATAATACCTTTTTTTACTAAGGTACCTTATGCGTGCAGCTTCCAGCTCGTTGGCGTCAGAAGCCTTTAATTGCTCAATTTCAGAAAGGAGAGTCTTAATTTTCTCTATCATTATCTTGTTGAATCTTATAAATCATTTAGTAGCACAAAAATACACTTTTTATTGCTATTTATACCTGTTTTATGTAAAAGATTTATCCGAAGAGGGCATAGAGTAAAGGTTAAATTTGTACTTTTGTTTAAATAAAGAGGTTTACAGAAAAATGGTTATAACAGTTCGCAGATATATAGATAATGAAAAATTACTCTCTCCATGGGCCCGCGTCGTTGTCGGACTCAGTGGAGGAATGGATTCTATGGCTCTGCTTGATATTCTCACTCTTTTGGGGTATAATTGCGTAGCTGCCCATTGCAATTTCCATCTCAGGGGTGATGAGTCGGACCGGGATGCCGCTTTTGTAAAAAAAATGGTGCAGTGATTCTGATATCCATTTTACATCTGTCGACTTCGATACAGCGCATTATGCTGCCGCCAAAAAGATCTCCATTGAAATGGCTGCACGTGAATTGCGTTACAGCTGGTTTGAGAAAGTCAGAAAACAGTACGGCGCTTATGCTGTTGCCGTTGCTCACCATAAGGACGACTCTGTAGAGACGGTTCTGTTGAACCTTATCCGTGGCTCCGGCGTAAGAGGGCTGACCGGCATTGCTTCAAAGAATAAAACGTGGTACGCCCTCTGCTGTGTGTTACACGTGCAGAGATTGAAGAGTATATAACAAATCGTGGCATACCCTATGTAACCGACAGTACCAACAATGAAGATTTCTATTTGCGCAATTATATCAGGATAAATATTATTCCGCTACTGAAAGAGTTGAATCCTTCCGTTTGTGAAGCAATCAACCGTACCTCCCGGAATATCTCGGAAGCAGAGAAAGTGTATTCCGAATACATCCATAAAATAATTAAGAGTGTCTGCAATAATAACAAAATAGATATCAGGCAGCTTCGGCAAACAGCATCACCGCAATCAGTATTATATGAGATATTATCTCCTCTGGGTTTCAATACAACCGTAATTGAAAATATACTCCAGAGTATGGATAGTAATCCCGGGAAAGTTTTTTATAGTGAAGGGTACCGTGTGGTAAAGGATCGCAACAGTTTTCTTATCGGCTCCCTTGAAGACGGTTTGGCAAGAAGGGAATCTTATTTAATCTCTGATGATACTGAGGAGATAACCGATCCTGTCTGCCTGGCTTTCCACAGAAAAACCATGCCTGTTGAAATAGACAAAAGCAGCAATTATCTTTATGCCGATGCCGACAAACTGAAGTTTCCTCTTAAGCTAAGGCGGTGGAGGCAGGGTGATTGGTTTGTTCCCTTTGGAATGAAGGGGGGGAAAAGAAGTTGAGCGACTATTTTACCGATCGTAAATTTAGCCTGCCGGATAAGGAGGATGTTTGGGTATTGCTTTCAGGCGATGATATAGTATGGATTGTGGGTGAACGTTCCGACAACCGTTTCAGGATCACCGAGAGGAGTATAAATGCTTTTATGGTGGAATATAGGGGGGGGTGCTGACATCTTTTTTTTATGTGGAAAATCAATTTTCCTTTGATCTTACGCAGCGTTTTTTTACAATTTTCCATCTGATAGATTAGAGTGAGTTGTACATGACGCGCTTAATGATAGCAGATGCAAATGGAATTAAATTATGGTGTAAATTAAACTTAGTTACATGTAAACCGTTATGAATTAATCATAGATTAAAATATTAAACAAATGAAAAGTAGTACATTTAAAGACATTTTGATTGTGGGGGCTTTTGCAGGAGTTGCTTTTTACATATCACGTTATTACAAGCACAAGAAACAAAGAGAGAGGGAATTACGTGAGACCCTTCACTTTCAACTTTTTTTTAAATTCTGTTTAATTTGCTGAATTAATTTTGAATCCGGCAGTTTTCTTGCATCTATTTTTTTTGTACCTTTGCAATATTAAAAAAAACTGTCTGAATATTTTATGCTGACACTCAAAACAATCAATTCGAACCCGGAAGAGGTAGTAAGGCGCCTGTCGAAAAAGCACTTCGATGCAAAGAGATTATTGATCAAATTATTAGCCTGGATGAACTGCGACGAAATACCCAGACATCGCTTGACTCTGTTTTAAGCGAGATTAGAAGTATTTCCAAATCTATCGGAATGTTAATAAAAGAAGGGAAAAAAAGATGAGGCAAATGCTGCCCGCGATAGAGTGGGACTATTGAAAGAATCTTCCGCAGGACTCGATGTAACGTTGAAAGATACCGAAGCGAAAATTTCTGATTTGCTGGTCACGATACCAAACCTGCCACATGACTCGGTACCCGAAGGAAAAGGAGCCGAAGATAATGTTATTGAGCGTAGTGGAGGAGAGTTGCCCACATTGCCTCAGGGTGCTCTTCCGCACTGGGAGCTGGCTAAAAAGTATGATATTATTGATTTTGAGCTTGGTGTAAAGATAACCGGTGCCGGATTTCCTGTATATAAAGGTAAGGGTGCGAGACTACAACGTTCACTGATAAATTTTTTTTCTTGATTCTGCTCGTGATGCCGGATTTCTTGAAGTGCAGCCACCATATGTGGTAAACAGCGATTCAGGGTTTGGAACCGGCCAGCTGCCCGATAAAGAGGGGGGGCAGATGTATCATGTTGGCCTTGACGACCTTTACCTGATTCCCACTGCCGAAGTTCCAGTCACCAATATCTACCGCGATGTAATACTTGAAGAGAAAGACCTTCCTGTAAAAACACCGCATATTCTGCTTGTTTCAGGCGTGAGGCAGGTTCTTACGGGAAAGATGTACGCGGACTGAACCGTTTGCATCAGTTCGACAAGGTTGAGATTGTATGTATTGAAAACCGGAGAATTCTTATGTGCGGCTCAACGAAATGGTAGCTTACGTACAGACTCTAGTTGAAAAGCTGGGCCTTCCGTGGCGTATATTACGTCTGTGCGGGGGGTGATACAAGCTTTACATCGGCATTGACTTTCGACTTTGAAGTCTTTTCTGCCGCACAGGAAAGATGGCTTGAGGTGAGCTCTGTATCTAATTTCGAAAGCTACCAGGCAAACCGTCTTAAGTGCCGTTATCGTGACGAGGGCCGCAAAACACAACTTTGTCATACCCTCAACGGTAGCGCCCTTGCTCTTCCCCGCATAGTGGCTGCATTGCTCGAAAACAACCAGACACCCGATGGAATACGCATACCAGAGGTATTGGTCCCATACTGTGGGTTTGATATGATAAGGTAATTTACTTTTTCCTCTCAATCATCTTTAGCAGCTGGAGGATTGCCAGATTGGCCGTACGCTCAATGTTTTCTTCCCGGCAGTTTCCAACATGGTATTCGCAGGAGTTAATCACACTGTTGTAAGTGGTGCCTACCCAAACAGTCCCTACTGGTTTATCTTTGGTTCCGCCATCGGGACCCATGACACCCGAAACAGCGATACTACAGCTGGTTTTCATCAGTCCCGCTACATTCAATGCCATTAGCTCCACCACTTCACGGCTTACCACCCCCCGTATTCGTCTATCGTCTTTGAGCCTACATTCAGTATCTCTTCTTTTATCTGGATGTCGTAGGAGACGATACTTCCTTTATAACAGAGTGAAGCGCCCGGGAATAATGTTATCTTGTGTGCAATAAAACCACCGGTACAGCTTTCTGCCGTAGAAACAGTCAGGTGTTTCTTTCGTAGTTTATCACCAAGCAACTCTTCTGGCATCTTTTCGCTTTCTGCTATAAAGTTCTTTCCGAGCAGCCTTTTAAGTTTTCGGCCTTGCTGTTTCATTTCAGGCTTATGCTCCTCGCCCCAGGCAGATAACCGCAGCCGGATAAATCCTGCATAGGGCAGATATGCCAGTGAAATGCCTTTAGACAGTCGGTTCTCAAACTCAGCAAGACGGGTAGCCAGTGCCGATTCGGTGATTTCCGAAACAATATATGAACGGCGCAGATACTCTTTCACCTGAAATTGTTCACGTAACATTGGAATGATACTGTCTGTCATTGCTGTTTTCATCTCAAAAGGAACACCAGGCATGGATACAAGCACTTTTGACTCCTTTTCGAACCAGAGTACTGGTGCTGTTCCTGCACTGTTCATTATAACCCTGCTGTTTGCAGGTACATACGCCTGTTTTCGGGTGAGTTGATTTAACGGGAGATTCCTTTTTAAAAAAAATGGATTCTATGTTTTGCATTACCTCATCGTTAAACACCAGGGCTGTATGGAAATAGGTGCACAGTGTATGCTTGGTAATATCGTCGGCTGTTGGTCCTACACCACCTGTGAGCAGCAGTATCTCTGCACGTTCAAAACCGATATCTATCGCCCTTGTAATATCTTTGTACTGATCGCCTACGGAAGAGATGGCAGCTATTTCAAAACCTTGTTTGGTAAGCTCCCTGCCCATCCATGCGGCGTTGGTATCCATGATCTGGCCGATAAGAATTTCATCTCCGATGGTAATAATTTCAACCTTCATATTTATCTGTTTTTATAGTTGTTTTTACCATGAGGTAATGTACATATTAAACTACAATGAAATATATTGCAAATAAACGACAATCTTTCTGAAAATGAAAAAAATAATGTTATATATTTTTTTTATAGATGGAATATTATATCTTTGCGGACTGAATTTGAAATAATAAAACAAGAATATAATGAAAAAAAGATATTCATCCAGGAAATTATCGCCCTGTAGTTTTCAAAGATATGTCGAACGATGAGGTTTTTATTTCACGTTCCACCGTTAATGCAAGGGAAACTATTGAAATAGATGGTGTTACTTATCCATTGGTAAAGCTTGAAATTACCAGTTCATCGCATCCATTCTATACTGGAAAACAAAAACTTGTAGATACGGCCGGACGCGTAGATAAGTTTATGAACCGTTACGGAAACCGTAATAAGAAAAAATAAGAACCGTAAAGCGGTATGATATAAAGAAAGGCGATCTTTACAGGTCGCCTTTTTTTCGTTTATATTCTTATGTAACAGTTTGCCAGGCTGTTAGTTAATCGTCATATAATCAGATAATTATGCTTATTGCTTTGTAAATCATATTAAATACTCATAACCACGAACATATAAGTAATCTAAGTTGTGCATGCATTACTGTCCCATACAGCTAAATTTGAGACATATTGATGTTTTTAAGGGGGGGTATCAGTAAGATGAAACAGGCGAAAGATAAGCAACTATTCTTAAAAAAATACCAGATCATTGCTTCTGAAAAGAGGTTAATAAATCTCCATGCAGAACGATTATTCATGAAAATGCATTGATTAAGCCCATTTTTGACTATTTTTGTTGTTTAAAGGTTTACAATTATTCCTTTTAAAGACTCACAATGTTGAAGTAAGAGGAATATACAACTTCCATACACTATGTCCGTACCATTCGCTTTCAGCTGAATGAGCAAAGCTAATTTTGCTTAAGCAATGCCATAACAGGCGAATACCTGACTTAATTGAAAATCAATAGTTTTTACGTATGAACAGAAAAATATTCTCAATCCTGGCATTCCTTACAGTCTTGTTTGCATTACCTGTAAAGCCCAGGTTCAATTATCTGACAGTGCGAAAATAAGCATGCTTACTGCATCGGAGTGGAATGGCGCTGTTTATGCTCTTTTTGGACATACCGCCTTGCGGGTGAGTGACGATTCCACAGGTGTTAATGCTGTATACAATTATGGATTTTTTTGATTCGTCTCAGCCTAATTTTATTTACAATTTTGTACTTGGCAGGACAGATTATATACTTGGGTTTACAACTTTTGAGGATTTTCTTTTCGAGTATGAATACAGGGGGGGGCAGGAGGTGGTTGAACAGGAGTTGAACCTCTCTGCAGAGGAAAAGCGACAGCTGTATGATGCACTGTACATTAATGCACTACCTCAAAACAGGGGGGGGTACCGATATAACTATTTTTACGATAATTGTGCTACACGTCCGCGCGACATGGTAGAAAAATTCACTGACGGAAAAATTAAATATCAGCCCGCATCTCAAAACCAGTCGTTTAGGGACCTGGTACATGAATCTCTGGAAAATACCCATGGTTGAAATTCGGGATAGACCTGATCATTGGCAGCGATGCAGATGTAACAATAGGCGTTAGGGAAAAAAATGTTTATTCCAGCCTATCTTAAGAACTCATTTGAGGAGGCGCTGATTCTTAAAACGATACATCTGACTATCCTTTGGTGAAAACACAAAAATTCTGTTATATAATAATAATGAGATAAATAAAATAAGCGAAGAGAGCTTATATTCTCCGATTGTAGTGGCATTCGCAATTCTCTTCCTAACCATATCAGTCAGTCTGATACAGATTACAAAGCTCAATATAACCAAGATCCCCAAAATTTATGATACTGCAATTTTCGGTATCGCCGGATTGGGTGGATTGGTTCTGAGCGTTACAATCTTTTTTTTCAGAACATCCAGCTACCAGCCTAACTGGAATTTGTCTGGCTAAATATATTTGCTCTTGCTGCAGCCATTTTATTTTGGGCAAAATCGGCAAACAGGACTGTTTATATCTATCATTTTATTAACTTTGCACTCTTAACAGTTTTTCTTTTGTTGTGGCTATTTATACCGCAACATCTACCGGTAGCAACAATACCATTTTCAATGAGTTTGTGGTTCAGATCGGGTACGCATCTGTTTATGCGGAGAAAAAAAATATTAAAAGACAAGCGGTTTTCATCAAGCAGGGAACTTAAAGCGGGGGGGTGGGGGGGACTATAAAAACGATAAACGGCCAATATTCATCAATGATCAAAGTATTATCTTCTTTAGTAGCTTTTTTTTCAATAACGGCACTATTTGCACAAAATCCTTCGGGCGATGTTCCTAAACTGGTTGTGGGAATAACTATCGACCAGCTTCGTGGCGATTACCTGGAAATTTTTAAAAAGACATTTGGCAACAAGGGGTTTCAAAGGCTGCTGAATAATGGCCTTGTTTACAGCAATATATATTATGATTTCCCTAATCTCGACAAAGCATCTGCCATTACCACAATTTATACCGGTGCCAATCCATCTAATCACGGTATAACAGGTGAAAAAAAATATTCCACGGCGACGAACAGCGAAATATCATCATTTTTGATAATAACTATCTGGGGGAATTTTACAACCGATAAAATGTCCCCCCCGCTTCCGATAAAGGTCTCAACAATAGCTGATGAACTGAAAATAGCTTCAGGAGGACAGTCCGATATTTTTGCCTTTGCTCCTGATGCCTCACAGGCAATGGCTTCGGGGGGGGACATGCAGCCAATGGAGCATACTGGATTGAGGATATTACAGGAAAATGGGCTACAAGCACGTTTTACAATAACAGGCAACCTGTCGTTGATCAGCACAACCGAAGTGCTCAGTCGCTCAGCAATACATAGGAGGCATTACATGGCGCCCGGCAATCGATATCTCGCATTACAATGCATTTCCATATACCAAAACAGGACAAATTTTCAGCACTATTTCGGAGTCGATAAAAAAAGATAATATACGCCTGTTTAAGCAGTCGCCATACGTAAACAGGGAAGTGAACGATATGGCAATAAAAGTGATTGAGTCAGGATCTCTGGGCAAGAGAATGAATCCGGACTTTCTGGCTGTTACCTTTTACGCTGGTAACTATGAAAATTCACTTGATAAAAATTACTCAATCGAACTGCAGGATACCTATCACCGCCTCGACCAAGAGCTGGAAAGGCTGCTTGAAGCCATCGATTCCTCCGTGGGACTTAAAAACACTCTGGTCTTTGTGGTGTCTACCGGATATTTCAATGAACAGGAGATAATACCAGAAGGCGTGGTTACATCCGGGGGGGGATTTTTATCCCGATAGAAGCGTGGCACTTCTTAATATGTACCTGATGGCGTTGTATGGAAGGGAACAGTGGATTAAAAATATTATAACAGAGAACTGTTCTTCGATAGAAAACTGATTGAAGACAAGAAGATCGACTTGAGGGAGTTTCAGCAGAAAGCAGCTGAATTTTTAGTGCAATCGGCTGGAGTTCAGGATGTGATTACTTCATATCAGATGTTGCATGGAGCATATAATCAAAATGTGCAGTATCACAGGAATGGATACTACAATGGCATTTCCGGGGGGGATCTGTTCATTGAATTGCAGTCCGGATGGAGGGTTATTGAGCCTCAAAAACCAATTAAAGAGCGAGTGCGAAATAATGCCGTAATATCTCCGGTAATTTTTTTTCGGGAGCGACATCAAACCACAAAGGATTAATAGAACTATAGAAGCGACTGAGATTGCACCCAGCGTGGCATACAGGTTACGAATCCGCGCTCCCAACGCTGCAAAAGGTGAAATTTTGGAAGAGTTATTTTAGAAAGCACAGCTTTAAAAGTTAATGAAAATATAACAGGAGTCCAGGGCAGATATAGGTTTTCAGTATTTAGTAAAAGGAAAAGATACAGGAGACAAAAAACCAACAACCATTACATATAAAATAAAACGGCCCTGCCTCACAATAATAAAACTATGGGATTCAACGATATTATATCAAAAATATTTGGTAATAAAGCACAACGCGACCTGAACGAAATCAATCCGGTTGTAACAAAAATTAAAGAAGCCTATTTAGAAGTAGAGAGCCTCTCTAACGATGAACTTCGTGCAAAGACCAAAGAGCTGGAGAAACGTATTCAAGAATATGTTTCCGAAGAGAAAGCCCAGATAGATAACCTGAAAGCCGGCATGGAAGAGATAGAGCTGGATGAACGTGAAGCTGTCTGGAACCAGATAGACAAGTTGGAAAAGGAGATCACTGAGAAATATGAAAAGATCTTAAGTGAAGTATTGCCTTTGGCCTTCTCTGTCATGAAAGATACAGCCCGCCGTTTTACACAGAACGGGGAGATAGTGGTTACTGCTACCGATTTCGACCGTGACCTGGCTGCTGCACACGACTTTGTACGTGTTGAAGGTGATAAGGCTATTTATCAGAATCACTGGATTGCCGGTGGAAACGAGATCACCTGGGACATGATTCACTACGATGTGCAGCTTTTTGGAGGTGTAGTACTTCACCAGGGGAAAATTGCAGAGATGGCAACGGGAGAAGGTAAAACGCTAGTGGCTACTCTTCCGGTATTTCTTAACGCATTAACCATGAGGGGGGGTACATGTGGTTACCGTGAACGACTATCTCTCCAAGCGTGACTCTGAATGGATGGGGCCAATGTACATGTTCCACGGGTTGTCTGTTGATTGCATCGACAAGCATGAACCCAATTCCGACGCTCGGCGCAAAGCTTACGAGGCAGATGTCACATTCGGTACAAACAACGAGTTCGGGTTCGATTATCTTCGCGACAATATGGCTATCTCTCCGAAGGACCTTGTACAGCGCAAACACAACTACGCGATAGTGGACGAGGTTGACTCGGTGCTGATTGATGACGCCCGTACACCGTTAATCATTTCCGGACCTGTCCCCAAAGGTGATGATCAGCTTTTTGATCAGTTTCGCCCGCGTGTTGAATTGATTGTGAAAGCACAACGGGAGCTTACAACACGCCTGCTTGCCGAAGCCAAAACATTGATGGCATCATCTGATCAGAAGGAACAGGAGGAAGGGACTCTTCTGCTTTTCCGTTCATATAAAGGGATGCCTAAATACAAACCTCTTATCAAGTATCTCAGTGAACAGGGAGTAAAAGCTGCAATGCTTAAAACCGAAGCATTCTACATGCAGGAACAGATGCGTAATATGCATATCGTTACTGATCCGCTTTATTTTGTTATTGATGAGAAAATGAACAGTATTGAGCTGACAGATAAAGGTATAGATATGCTGACCGGGAAATCTGACGATCCGCATTTCTTTATCCTGCCCGATATTGCGTCTCAGCTGTCTGATCTGGAAAATGCATCGCTAAACGATGAAGAGAAAGCAGCCAAAAAGGACGAACTTCTCCAGAACTACGCCATTAAGTCGGAACGCGTACATACTGTTAACCAGTTATTGAAGGCTTATACACTGTTCGATCGTGACGATGAGTATGTGGTGATCGACAACAAAGTTAAGATAGTGGATGAGCAGACCGGACGCGTGATGGAGGGACGCCGTTACTCCGACGGCCTGCATCAGGCTATTGAGGCAAAAGAGAGGGTGAAGGTGGAGGCGGCCACACAGACTTTTGCGACCATTACACTGCAGAATTTTTTTTCAGGATGTATAGTAAGCTTGCAGGTATGACTGGAACAGCTGAGACCGAAGCAGGCGAGTTCTGGGATATCTACAAACTTGATGTGGTGGTGATACCTACCAACAAACCTATTGTTCGTGACGATCAGAACGATCGCATATATAAGACAAAACGCGAAAATATACCGCTGTTATAGAAGAGATAGAAAGCCTTATCTCAAAAGGACGCCCGGTACTGGTGGGTACTACATCAGTGGAGATCTCCGAGCTGCTAAGCCGAATGCTCACACTACGCAAGATCAAACATAATGTGCTGAATGCCAAGCTTCACCAGCGAGAAGCCGAAATTGTGGCCAATGCCGGCCAGAGTGGAGTGGTAACTATTGCTACCAACATGGCCGGGCGTGGTACCGATATCAAGCTGACACCTGCTGTAAGAGATGCAGGAGGTTTGGCTATAATTGGTACGGAACGGCATGAGTCGCGACGTGTAGACCGGCAGTTGCGAGGGCGCGCCGGACGTCAGGGAGACCCGGGATCATCAGTATTCTTCGTATCTCTTGAAGATGACCTGATGCGCTTGTTCGCTACCGAAAAAAATTGCAGGACTGATGGACCGAATGGGGGGGTTCAAAGAGGGGGGGGATGTTCTGGAACACAGTATGTTGAGCAAATCGGTAGAGCGTGCTCAGAAAAAGGTTGAAGAGAATAACTTCGGAATTCGCAAGCGTTTGCTCGAATATGACGATGTTATGAATTCGCAGCGCGAGGTTATCTACAAACGCCGCCGTCACGCTCTTATGGGTGAACGTATCGATAATGACGTGGCCAACATGATTTCTGATACTGCCAGAAATATTGTTGAGCTAAATGAAGATGATTACACTAATATGAAGCTCGACCTTCTTCGTGTAATGGCACTCGAAATTCCTTTCAAAGAGGAAGATATGAAAAAGATGAAGGACGATGAAATTCTGGAAGCGGTAACAGACAAAGCTTTTGAAACATTCAAGCGCAAAACGGAACGGCTTGCCGAGATTGCTCAGCCTGTTATAAAGCAGGTTTATGAAAATCAAGGTGCAATGTATGAGAATATTCTGATTCCTATAACCGACGGCAAAAGAGTATATAATATCGGATGCAATTTGAAGGAGGCCTATGAATCGGGTTCGAAGGCACTTGTAAAAGCGTTTGAAAAATCGATATTGCTTCTTACTATCGATGAAGACTGGAAGGAGCACCTCCGCGAGATGGACGAACTGCGCCACTCCGTACAAAATGCAAGTTACGAACAGAAAGACCCGCTGTTGATCTACAAACTGGAATCGTTCAACCTCTTTAATTCAATGGTAAACGATATCAACTCCAAGGCGGTCTCTATTCTAATGCGCGGGCAGATTCCAATACAGGATCCAGGAAGTGTAAGAAGGGCTGCTCCCGAACAGAAAACCGATTACAGCAAATACCGCACGCAGAAGGATGAATCAGGAAGAGGAATACCTGGCGGGGATGGAGATGGCAATGGCAACGGTTCACCGCAACAGCAGCGCAAGCAGAAACTCGAACCTATCAGGGTAGAAAAAAAAGTCGGCCGTAACGATCTCTGTCCATGTGGCAGCGGCAAGAAATACAAAAACTGCCACGGCAGATAAGAGGACTGAATGCAAAGCCTTTAAAACATTTAGACAGGGAGAAATTATCTCCCTGTTTTTTTTGTGAAATTCAAAGAAAAGCAGTACCTTAGTGTAGTCAAAATGTGAGTAATAATAAAACATTATTTACCTGTAAATAAACTACATAGAGAATATTTTTTTGAAGAGAAAAATCACTTTTTAATATGATTGATCAGCAAGACAGAATCATCAAGATTAATATCGAAGATGAAATGAAATCGTCATACATCGATTATTCGATGTCAGTGATCGTTTCACGTGCTCTTCCCGATGTGCGTGACGGATTCAAACCGGTCCACAGGCGTATCCTTTACGGTATGTCTGAACTTGGAAACACATCAGATAAGCCACATAAAAAAAATCCGCGAGGATTGTCGGCGAAGTTCTGGGTAAATTCCATCCCCCCCATGGCGACTCATCAGTGTATAACGCCATGGTGCGCCTGGCTCAGGATTGGAGCATGCGCTACACCCTGGTGGATGGACAGGGAAACATGGGAAGTGTTGACGGAGACAGCCCCCCCGCTGCCATGCGTTACACCGAGGCACGGCTTAATAAGCTGGCTGAAGAGATGCTAAGGGATATCGACAAGGAGACTGTCGATTTTAAACTTAACTTTGACGATACATTACTGGAACCTACTGTTCTCCCCCCCACACGAATCCCCCCCAACCTTCTAATTAACGGTTCATCAGGTATTGCCGTGGGTATGGCAACCAATATTGCACCTCACAACCTAACGGAGTGTATAAACGGTATAATTGCATATATCGACGACAATGATATCGATACCAAAGGATTGATGCATTATATTAAAGCTCCCGATTTTCCTACCGGAGCCTATATTTACGGATACAAAGGTGTTGAGGAGGCTTTTGAAACTGGCAGGGGGCGCATCGTTATGCGTGGTAAAGCGAGATTGAATCGGGTAAGACACACGATAGAATCATCATATACGAAATACCCTATCTGGTGAATAAAGCCGACCTGATAAGGAATATTGCCGATCTGGTGTCAGACAAGAAAATTGATGGCATTTCCAATATCAATGATGAGTCCGACAGGGACGGTATGCGCATAGTGGTAGATATAAAAGAGACGGTAACGCCAATGTAGTGCTTAACAAGTTATATAAAATGACTGCACTCCAGTCCTCTTTCAGTGTAAATAATATAGCGCTGGTAAATGGACGCCCCCGAACTACTATCACTTAAACGGATGATTGAACTCTTTGTGGAACATCGTCACGAGGTGGTAATCAGGCGTACCAAGTATGATCTGCGCAAAGCTGAGGAGAGGGCTCATATTCTTGAAGGATTGATTATCGCCTCAGACAATATTGACGAGGTTATTGCCATCATCCGGAGTTCTTCCACTCCGCAGGAAGCCATTCAGCGATTGATGGAGCGATTTGAACTTAGTGAGATTCAGTCCCGTGCCATCGTGGAAATGCGTTTAAGACAGCTAACCGGGCTGGAACAGGATAAGCTGCATGCCGAATATAATGAGATACAGAAACTGATCACCTATCTGAATGAGATACTGAGCAATGAGGAGCTTTGTATGCAGGTTATCAAGGATGAACTGATAGAGATCCGAAATAAATATGGTGATGAACGCCGTTCAGAGATTATCTTTGCATCGGAAGAGATGAACCCTGAGGATTTCTATGCAGACGAAGAGATGGTGATTACTATCTCGCATATGGGATACATCAAACGTACTCCTCTTACAGATTTCCATACTCAAAACAGGGGGGTGGAGTAGGGGGGGCCAGGGGGGGGTCCGATACCAGGGAAGAGGATTTCGTGGAATATATCTATCCGGCTACCAATCACAACTATATGCTCTTTTTTTACACAGAAAGGGAAATGTTACTGGTTGCGTGTATTTGAAATTCCCGAAGGTACCAAAATTTCTAAGGGACGGGCAATTCAAAACTTGCTGAATATCGATTCTGATGACACAGTTACCGCATTTGTTCGTGTGGAGACCCTTTCGGATGAAGATTACATCAATTCACATTATCTTATATTCTGCACCCAGCAGGGTGTGGTTAAAAAGACTCTGTTAGAAGCCTATTCCCGTCCCAGACAGAATGGTGTAAACGCTATAACCATAAGGGATGACGATCAGGTTATATCTGTTCGTTTGACCGACGGCAGCAAACACGTGATCCTGGCAAACAGGAATGGTCGGGCCATCCGCTTCAGTGAAGATGATGTAAGGCCGATGGGACGTACTGCGACGGGAGTCAGAGGTATGACTCTTGATGAAGATGGGGGGGAAGACTGTGTGATTGGAATGATCTGTATGGCTCCCGATTCCGAAAATACCATTCTTGTGGTATCGGAACAGGGATATGGAAAGAGAACTTACCTCAATGACGAGGATGGTGAACCTGTATATCGTATCACACGCAGAGGAGGTAAAGGTGTTAAAACACTGAACATTACAGATAAAACAGGTAAACTGGTGGCAATCAAGAGTGTGACCGATGAAAATGATTTAATGATAATTAACAAATCAGGCATAACGATACGTCTGAAAATTTCCGATATTCGCACAATGGGAAGAGCTACACAGGGTGTGCGCCTTATTAATTTGGATAAAAGAAATGATCAGATTGCTTCGGTTTGTAAGGTAAACTCTGAAGATTCAGATGATGAGATAAACAATAAATCTACGGAGCCTGATGATGATCTGCAGGAATCGGACAGTGTAGAATAATATAATCCAATTTAAACTTTTTGGTACATTTTAGTCAAAAAAAGATAAAACAATCAAAATCTGATAAAGAATTTAGTTTAATCACAAAAATATGAATGAAATGAGAAAGATCCTATTCCTAACAGTGGTAGCCGTTTTTTTCTGCAGGTGGCATTTTTGCTCAGAAATCGGCACTTAAAGATGCAAAGAGAGCATTAGGCCGCGACGATCTGAATGAGGCAAGGACATTGATCAAACAGGCGTCAACAAACGACGAAACTGCCCTTGATGCAGAGACGTGGAAGATAATGGGCGACATAGGCAACAAAGCTTTCGATAACGAAAGAACCAAAACAATGCTGGGTCAGAAATCTAATGATAAGGTGATGTACGATGGATTATTGGAGTCATATAAGCCTTATTTGAAGGCTGATTCCCTGGGACAACTCCCGGATAATAAAGGCAAAGTCAAGAATAAATACCGCAAAGATATTGCCGGAATTCTTCGTGCCAACCATCAGTTTTATATCAATGGAGGTGTATTTTACAACGAGCAAAAGGATTACAAGAAATCAACCGATTTTTTTCCAGATATATTGGGACATTCCAACATTACCAATGTATGAAGATCAGAAAGATGCATTTGTGCTCGACAGCACCTACCAGACAATCAAATACTATGCAATAATCACGGCTATACAGGCAGAAGATCACAAAAGAGCATTGGCTATGCTGGAACGTGCAGCCAAGGAGCCTTTCATTGAAAACAGTGCTTATAAGGAAAGTGACATATATGAATTGATGGCTAGCGAATATTTAAATATTGGAGATTCGGTTAGTTACATTAAAGCCCTGTATGATGGAGCTGAAAAATTCCCCAAGAGTAAATATTTTGTTCCAAACCTGGTAAATATATTTATTCGCCAGGGTGACTCTGAAAAGCTATGCAATACCTGGACCAGGCTATCAAAACGATCCGTCTAACGCATGCGACCTGAATAGTGTGAAAGGTGCTTTATTGGCTGAAAAGGGTAATTACGACGGAGCAGAGGTTGAATACAACAAAGCTCTTGCTCAGGATCCCAATTGCGAAAGAGCCCTTGAAAATCTTGCCAGAAATTATATTCTCCAGGCACAGGACATCAAGGAGAAAACAGCAATGTTGACAAATAGGCAACAACAAGTAGAAAACGATAAAATAACTGTTGAGTTGTATCAAAAATCACTTCCTCTGCTGGAAAAATTAGATGGACTATTAAAAGAAAGGAATGCTACTGATAGTGAAGTCAATGGAATTCTTTTGTTACTTAGAAATGTCTATTATAATTTAAGCGTAATGGGTGTTGATAAATCAGCAGAATTGAAAGTCATAGAAAGTCAATTGAATCTCAATAATGGTTCAAATTGATTCAAAATATTCATAATCAATTTTTTTTGAGGTACCTTTCAAATAACATTTAACATTATTAAGAGCAGGAAGAAAACCAAGTGGTTTTCTTCCTGCTCTCGTTTTAGTCACTACTTGTAATTGCCAATTTAAAATGCACAAAAAAAATGTTTAATCAGAAATTTTGAAGGAAACAAGACTTTTTATCGTCGTAGAATAAAAAAAATATATGTTTTTATTTCTTCCTGATTTTAATTTTCCAAAAAAAACGAATAAAGTAAGCACAAAACCGGAAGAGAAAGAAACATTTGATATTCAACCGGAATGGAAATAAAAAAAGAGGACGAACAACTAAAAGGGAAGTAATGAAAAAAAAGGGCTTCAACCGCGAGAGAAAAAAAGGAGAAAATGATTATTGTTTCATAAGACGATTAAACATAATAGTAATTATAGGAAAAATTAAATATGAAGTTAAATGCTGAATTATGTATCATTACCCTGAATTCATACTTTTTTTATTACTTTTGCACTTGAGATCAAATGATCGGCAATTTCAGCCATTAGAAAAAGAAAAAAAAAGTTTTAATTTAATTTGCCCGTTATATATAACTTATCATTTGACGCCGGCATATGAAACATATAATTTATGACAATCAATCAACGATACAATCAGCGAGGTGTATCTGCATCGAAGGAAGATGTGCACAACGCCATAAAAAAAACATCGACAAGGGAATTTTCCCAAAAGCATTCTGTAAAATTATTCCCGATATCCTGGGCAACGACCCGCAATACTGCAATATCATGCATGCCGATGGTGCCGGAACAAAATCGTCACTTGCATATATTTACTGGCGTGAGACCGGTGATATTTCCGTATGGAAAGGAATAGCTCAGGATGCATTGATTATGAATGTGGACGATCTTCTTTGCGTAGGTGCTACCGATAACATCCTGGCCTCTTCGACCATTGGACGCAACAAAAATTTAATTCCCGGTGAAGTGATTTCAGCCATTATAAACGGGACCAATGAGCTATGCGAAGAGCTTTCCGGCATGGGGGGGTTCATATTTATCCCACAGGTGGTGAAACGGCCGATGTAGGCGATCTGGTGCGTACAATTATTGTAGACAGTACGGTTACCTGCCGCATGAAACGTTCCGATGTAATAGACAACAATAATATTCAGGCCGGTGATGTTATTGTTGGGCTGTCATCATCCGGGAAAGCTTCATATGAACAGGAATACAACGGAGGTATGGGAAGCAACGGGCTAACATCGGCCCGGCACGATGTTTTTGCCAACTATCTGGCACAAAAGTATCCTGAGAGCTATGATGCCTCTATCCCTGAAGATCTTATCTATTCTGGCAAGATGAAACTGACAGATCAGATTGAAGATCTGGGAATTGACGCCGGAAAACTGGTCCTATCCCCTACCCGCACCTATTCGCCAATTATATCATTGATAATCAAAGAGATAAACCCTAATATCCATGGAATGATCCACTGTTCAGGTGGTGCACAGACAAAAATCATGCATTTTCTGGGTGACAGGCTTAGAGTTGTAAAGAATAATCTTTTCACTGTCCCTCCCTTTTCCGGCTTATTCAGAGTCAATCGGGAACCTGCTGGGAAGAGATGTATAAAGTATTTAACATGGGACATCGTATGGAGATTTATTTATCCGAAGCATATGCACAACAGGTAATCGACATCTCACGCTCGTTCAATGTGGATGCACAAATTGTAGGATATGTTGAAAAGTCGGATGTGAGGGAACTGATTATAGAAAGCGAATCAGGCCGCTTTATTTACTCATAATTTCATTTTCACATTTATACCGCCGATACATAAACATAACTAAATATCAGATCAAAAACAGGGCCTGTCAGATTTTATAAAAATAAGATTGGATTTTTTTTATGTCTGAAAACTCATTACTCGATAAATTACAACATCTTGTAACCCGCTTCGAAGAGGTGGCTACACTCATTACCGATCCGTCAGTCATTGCCGAGATGGATCGTTATGTTAAGCTGAACAAAGAGTATAGCGACCTGCAAAAATTATTGGTGTTAGAAATGAATATAAAGCAGCTTTGGACAGCGTGGCAGAAGCAAAAAAAATTCTCGAAAATGAATCTGATAGCGATTTGAGGCAATTGGCCAGCGATGAGCTATCAATCAATACGGAAAAATTGCCTCTGCTGGAAGAGAAAATTAAACTGTTGCTTATTCCTTCAAACCCCCCCGAAGATGCCAAGAATGTAGTTATGGAGATTCGTGGTGGTACGGGCGGCGACGAAGCAGCTATATTTGCCGGCGATCTCTATAAGATGTACCTCAAATATTGCGAAAGCAAGGGGGGGTGGACCACTGAGCTGGTTAGCTTTACGGAAGGTACAGCAGGAGGTTTTAAAGAGATTATATTTACTGTCAGTGGTACTGACGTATACGGAACATTAAAATATGAGTCGGGCGTACACAGGGTACAGCGTATACCTCAAACGGAGACGCAGGGCCGTGTTCATACTTCAGCTGCTACGGTAGCTGTGCTACCTGAAGCTGAAGAGTTCGATGTGGATCTAAATCCGGCCGATATCGATTTTCATACCGCCCGCTCCAGCGGTGCTGGCGGCCAAAATGTGAATAAAGTGGAGACTAAAGTGCAACTTACCCATAAGCCTACAGGTATTGTAGTGGTATGTCAACAGGCTCGTTCACAGCTTAAAAATCGGGAGATTGCCATGCAAATGCTTCGTACAAAGCTTTACGATATTGAACTTACAAAACGACAGGGCGATATAGCTTCGCGTCGTAAAACCATGGTTTCCACAGGAGACCGTTCCGCAAAATACGTACTTACAATTATCCCCAGGGTCGCATAACAGATCACCGTATTAACTACACTGTGTACAATCTTTCTGCATTTATGGATGGTGATATTCAAGATGTTATCGATAAGCTGATGGTGAGCGAAAACGCAGAAAGAATGAAAGAGGCTGAAATGTAATATATTAATAGACGTTTCAAAAAAAAATGAATAAACAACAGCTTTTTGAGCAGATAAAGAAAAAGCAATCTTTCCTTTGTGTGGGGGGGTTGGATACAGATATCAAAAAGATTCCGGAACATGTGCTCGATTCGGAAGATCCCATATATGACTTCAATAAAGCAATTATTGATGCCACAGCGGCATATTGCGTTGCTTATAAGCCCAATCTTGCTTTCTATGAGAGCGAAGGTGTAAGTGGATGGCTTTCCTTCGAGAAAACAGTCGAATATATTAAACAGAGGTACCCGGAAATGTTTATTATTGCTGATGCCAAACGTGGAGACATTGGTAATACAAGCGAGATGTATGCCCGCTCATTTTTCGATAAAATAAAATTAGATGCGGTAACAGTGGCACCATACATGGGTGAAGACAGTGTAATCCCGTTTCTTTTGTATCCCGAACGGTGGGTCGTTCTACTGGCTCTTACCAGCAACAGGGGGGGTTCACTAGATTTTCAGCTAACAAAAGATGAAAACGGGGGGGAACGCTTGTTCGAGAAAGTTTTGCGTATTTCAAAACGATGGGCTACTGATGAACAGATGATGTATGTGGTGGGTGCCACTCAAGGAAAACTGTTTGAAGATGTCAGAAAAATTGTTCCAACACATTTCCTGCTGGTTCCCGGCATAGGCGCTCAGGGGGGATCACTTGAAGAGGTGTGCAGTTACGGCATGAACAGAACCTGTGGCTTGCTCGTGAACTCTTCACGGGGAATAATATATGCTGATAACGGTGAAGACTTTGCCCGTGCAGCAGGTGAAGAGGCAATGAAACTCCGGCAGCAGATGATGAAGATGCTGGAGAAATATTTGTAAGATCAGAAGACAAGGTAAGGCAGTGAAAAAAAACGAAAAATAATTAACGATCCCGTTTTCGGCTTTATAAATATACCGAACGATTTTGTATATGATATAATTCAACATCCTTATCTGCAGAGGCTGAACCGTATCCGTCAATTGGGACTTGCACCATTTGTTTATCCGGGAGCACAACATACACGCTTTCATCATTCAATAGGGGCTATGTTCCTTATGGACGAAGCACTTAAAACTCTGAAAGAGAAAGGGCATGAAATATCGCCCGATGAATATAACGGTGCATTGGCTGCAATCCTGATGCATGATATCGGGCATGGTCCATTTTCGCATGTACTGGAAAATACACTTGTCACCACTATTCATCATGAGGCCATCTCTTTACAGCTTATGCATCAGATGAACAGGCAATGGAAAGGAGAATTGCAGGTGGCAATCGATATTTTTACCGACAGCTACCCAAAACGCTTCCTTTACCAGTTGGTTAGCAGTCAATTAGATGTGGATAGGCTTGACTATCTTCGCCGCGACAGTTTTTTTTACCGGTGTGGTTGAAGGTAATATTGGTTCGGCGCGTATAATAAAGATGCTTGATGTGAAGGATGATGAGCTTGTTGTTGAATCAAGGGGGATCTATTCCATTGAGAACTTCCTTATGTCACGTAGGCTCATGTACTGGCAGGTATATCTGCATAAAACGGCCGTGGCTGCAGAGAAAATGATGATTAACACGCTCAGGCGTGCCAAGGAGCTCTCTATGAACGGCGAACATCTTTTGCCTCCCCCTGCCCTCTCCTATTTTTGTCAAATGAGACCACAATTGCCGATTTTGAAAATAACGGCGAAGCACTCCGCCAATTTGTCGACCTCGATGATAATGATATATGGTCGGCGCTGAAAGTGTGGACTTCACATCCTGACACTGTGCTATCGATATTAAGCGACGGAATGGTAAACCGGAGGCTCTTCAAGATTGAAATAACTGATGAAAAGCAGGAGAAGAGAAAGTTGGCAATTATCTGAAATCATACATGAAAAAGTATGGCCTCACTCTTCACGAAGCTTCTTATTTCATCTCGTCAGACATCGTTACTACAGATATGTACAGCGAAAAAGACGATAGTATTGATATACTCTATAAAAACGGTATGGTGAAAGATATATCCGTGGCATCAGACATGCTGAATATTGAGCTGCTGTCGAAAAAAAGTTGTAAAATACTATTTTGCCTACTTAAGATGCTGATTTGTATTTATTGTCATTGCTTGTGACTGCCCGATCATTTTTTTGCTGTTGGGACAAAAAAACCAGACAACAATGCTGCCGGTTACTCCAAGGGACAGAATCACCCACCTGAGCGCTCCTCCGCTTACCACAACAAAAGAGGAGAACGATACCATAATAGACATAAAGGCAATTACACCTAACTTTCCTTTGCGGGTTATCCCTTTCCTGCGCTGGTAATTTTTTTATCCTTGGGCCCAATATTTTATTATCTATAAGCCGGTTGTATAGTTTCTCGGAACTTTTGGCATATAGGAAAGCCGCCAATAATGCCAGCGGAGTAACCGGGAGCCCTGGCACAACAATGCCCAGGGTAGCCAATACAAGGGAAAGAGTACCCCCCCCGCAATATACAGGCCACGTGTAATTCTGTTTTTTTGATCTCCGAATTTACTTTTTTTTCAGACAAAGCTATAGAGATATCACGCGCTACCGGACGGTTATGTTCATTAAAACCATTTTCCATCAATAAACTTGTTTTTCGTGTTAAAATCATGAATTTGCAAAGTTAATTAAATATTCATAATGCCCAAGCCTGTATTATTCAAACCTCTATGATTTTCAGGAATATAATTTTTTTGCAGTCATTTTAATTTCTACTATCTTTGCGTAAATTGTTAAGGTTAGAATTGAAATCTACATAGAGCATATGGATCCCAAAATAGAGAAGATGAAAAAAAATCCGGCTACTTTTCGTATGTCTTGGAAATATCTGCCGCTCACCTGCCGCCGAAGGCATCATGCGCAGGATTGTGGAAAAAAAATGATCTTCAGGATATAATAGAGGTTGATTCTGCGGGTACATCTGGATGGCATGAAGAAGAGCTCCCCGATGAACGCATGCGTTCACATGGCGAGAAAAGGGGGGGTACGATTTCTGCAGTCGTGCACGGAAATTCAGAAAATCTGATCTCGATGATTTCGATTATATCATTGTAATGGATGATAGCAACTACAATAATGTGAAGTCGATGGCTTCAACCAGCGAACAGGTCAACAAAATTCACATGATGGCCAATTACTCTTTGCAGTACAGTTATTATGATCATATTCCGGATCCATATTACGGTGGGTCTTCAGGATTTGAACTGGTGCTGGATTTACTGGAGGATGCCTGTGAAGGGCTGCTCCAAGCCATAAAGAAAGATTGTTCATTGTTTTAAGCAATAAAAAAACAGCTGAAATTCAGCTGTTTTTTTATTGATCCGTACCTCTCTTTTCTATTCTTTAACAGGCCATTTTCGCTTCAAACTTACTCCCCCTCTACAATCAATTCCGGTAACCTACTTTATTATTATATCGGTACAGTTCGTGAAACAAATGTTGGTTAAACCACATAAAGGGAACTTATGGACTCGTTATTGCATACGCGAATAATGGAATTTGCAAACATATCTGCTACTGAAAGGATCTTTACTTTATCTGATTTACGGGGGTATGGGATACTGTCTGTAAATATTAATTCTTTAAGTTTCGACTTATCAATCCGCGAAGATGCCGGATCTGACATTACAGCATGGCTGGCAATAGCCCTCACGGAACTGGCACCGTTATCCATAATAAGATCGGCTGCTTTTGTAATGGTCCCCCCGCGGTATCTACAATATCATCTATAAGCAGGACATCCATTCCGCGCACATCACCAATAATCTGCATATCAGATATCTCATTGGCTTTCTTCCTGATCTTGTAACAAATCACCATTGGACAGCCGAGAAACTTTGAGTAAGCGCTGGCGCGTTTGGTACCGCCCACATCAGGTGTCGCAATAACCATATTTCTTAAGTCAAGCTGCTTTATATACTCCACGAATACACCTGAAGCGTATAGGTGATCTACAGGCACATTAAAAAAATCCCTGGATCTGGTCAGCATGCAGATCCATTGTTATCAGACGGTTAATTCCCGCTGCTGCCAGCATATCGGCAATAAGCTTTGCGCCTATGCTTACACGTGGTTTGTCTTTTCTGTCCTGCCTTGCCCATCCAAAGTAAGGAATTACTGCCACAATGGATTTAGCTGATGCACGTTTTGCAGCGTCAATCATCAGCAGCAACTCCATGAGGTTATCAGAATTCGGAAAGGTAGATTGGATAAGAAATACCTGCTTGCCGCGAATTGATTCTTCGTATGAAACGGCAAACTCACCATCGGCAAAATGTTCAATTATCATGTTACCCAACGGGCAACCCAAACTGTTACAAACCTTCTCAGCGAAGTAACGTGATTTACTTCCCGAAAAGATTTTAAATGGTCTCTCCTGCATGTTTTATAATTTTCTAAGAACTAAATATATAGGTTTTATACAACTTTTATCTTCGGAAAAATGTGAAAGTTTCGACAAAATTACAAAAACTAACTTCAATAAAGAATAATTTAATCAAAAGAAATTCGGTATATTTCTCCAGAGTTATTTTCAAGTCTCATTTTTAAAGAGAAAACCGAAGAAAATGTTATTACTTCGCTCGCTTTGTTCAACAGGGGGAGTGATTTTACCGTTTCCGGTGTTATCAATCCCAAAAAAACGACAGTGCATGTGGTGGAATATTTACAGTGCACTCTTTCGGTTCATTATCAAAATTTGTTGCAATAAGGAGCAGATCTTTCCCGTCACCTCGTAAAATGCGAATAACCGGTAGAGTCGAATTCCAGATTGTCATAATTGTACGGCATCAGATCATAGAATAGGCCTTCGGAAAGGGCCGTTTCCTTATTACATATCCTTATGAGCCCGGTGTAGAAATCACGAAGCTCCTTTTCTTCCTTGCAGAGTTGTTCATCGTTCCACTTTCCGTTGTTGTTCCACCGTCGTATTGTATCCACCGACCAATAATCGAAAATAGTAGTACGTCCGTTTTTCCCGCTGAAACCCTCTTCATCCATTCCCCCCCTTTCACCAAATTCTTGCCCTGCATGAATCATAACCGGGTTAGTATTTATTGTGCACGTAACAATCATTGCGGCTTTACCTTTTTCACCCTTTTTCAGGAAGTAATCGGAAGCAATTCGTTGTTCATCATGATTTTCCATGAAGTTAAGCATCTTATGCTGGATATCACCCACATTGTTTAATGCAAATGTTATATCTGATGAGGGCCTGTAACCGCATGCAACGTCACGCAATACGTCGTATAAACCTACTTTGTCGTACAGGTAATCGAAAATGTTGTTGCCCAGAAAACCTCGGTATGCTGAAGGATTATAAATCTCGGCAAGAAAGATAATTTCTTTGAATTTTGCTTTAACCTGTGGAATAAGCCACTGCCAAAACTCCAGTGGTACCATCTCTGCCATATCGCAACGGAAGCCGTCAACCTTCTTTTTGCCCAAAATATAAATATGTCTCTCATCTTAATCCATGTATCCGGAACAGGATTAAAATGAGAAGTACCTCCTCCAGGGTAGTCTATACCGTAATTTAGTTTTACCGTATCGTACCAGTCGTAATGAGTAGGTTTACTGTTGAAACAGTCGTTGCCAGTCGCTTTAGCAGGATACTCAAGGTATTCACACTCTGCCTTTTTTTACGTGCGAAAGCTGTATCTCCAGCAATTGCCCGGGAATATAATAAAAATTGTTTTTCGAAGAGAATGCAATGGATGTATTGTCATCCTGCCCGAAATCTCTTACATTATCCGGTTTGCTGACAGACCGGTAGTTCCTTGCCACATGATTGGGAACATTGTCGATAATTACCTTTAGTCCTGCTTTGTGAGTGCGTTTAATAAGGTTTTCAAACTCATCCATTCTGTTGTGAATGTCAACCGCCAGATCTGGATCTACATCGTAGTAGTCACGAACAGCATATGGCGATCCTGCTTTTCCCTTAATGATCCCCCCCGGGTACTCTTCAGGAATGCCGAAAGCTGTATAATCGGTAACTGATGCATGTGCCAGCACACCAATATACCACACATGCGTATATCCGTTCTCCCCCCCGATCTGCCTTAACACCTTGTCCGTGATATCATTGAATTTTCCGCATCCGTTCTCTTCAATTGATCCGTTGTGTTTGTTTTCGGAAAAACTGTTTCCGAAAAGCCTTGGTAGTAATTGATAAATAAACAGTTTATTATTTTGCATACAAATGGTTAATATTTACGATATGATATATCAAACGGAACAGATTTTATTTCTCAGCGTTTGTTTTCAGATACTCTGTTTTTGCTTTATGGTTTAATTACAGTCTGCAATCTTGTAACTGAGCAAAACTCTATTATTTATGTCAGCTTCATAAATCTTGTTTATTAGGGGAGTTATCACGCTTTGCCAGTCTTAAGCGTTTAATCTGGGCCCGTACCTTTTCGGTCAGTTCATAATGCCTATGGCACTTTTTAACAACCTGCCACGACTCTTTTTCGCTCATCTTCATAGCGGCAAAATTATATCCATGCTCAATTATGGTTTTCTGATTATGAAGGTCGAACATGGAGAATTTTTCAAGTCCTTTTGTCTCAATGAGTATATCACAGTAGGTTTTATCGAAAACGGTATTGGAGTTTGACATCAAATTGAATGTTCGTTCCAGCATAGTGCGGATGTTGTTTTTCCGGCCGGAGGAATCATTAATGACACATTCACACCTATAACATATTTACATTTTTTTCGGATGACAGAGACAGGGAAATTTTTTTAGCAATCCTCCATCTACATAAGAAACATCGTTAATTATCTGAGGATGAAAGATAACTGGAATGGAACAGGAAGCCACCACTGCGTCTATCAGATTATCTCCGTTTGAGAAAGTAACCGTACAGGCCCTGTCCCAGTCTGTAGCTACAACATAGAACGGCATCTGTAACTCTTCAAATCGTTTGGCCCTGAGATTTTTTTTAAGGAAGTTGTGCAAACCGGTACTTTTAAAAAAAACCAGTCTTGGGTAAAGTGAATTCGACAAACTCCCTGAACTCTTTCTTTTTAAAAAGTTCGGATATCTCTTCGGGATGAAAGCCATCGGCATAAAAAAACACCTGCGAGAGCTCCTGCACTTGTACCTGAAATTACATCTGGCTTTAATCCGCATTTTTCAAGTACCTGCAACGCCCCCCCAGGTGGGCGAAACCCTTGGCTCCTCCTCCACTAAGCGCATAGCCTAAAAAAAATAATCATAGCTTTTTCCGAAGATTGCCATAATCAAATCTTCTTATATTATTATACTTTACAAATATGCTAATTTTTTTGATTTATCAATGAGTCCTCTCCGAAAACCTCAAAACCCAATTTTATCTGTTTGTAACTTATTGAAAATCAATGTTTATCTTGTGAAATTTTCAAGAAAAAAAGACTTATCGGAGGAGACTCATCTATTAACACTGTAACCATTAAAAACTATTTTCTAGAGAATATCAGACTAAAGGAGTTTCAAATCATTTTTCAGCTGTTGTATTGTTTTTCCCAATACCGGATGGATTACTTCTGGGGGGGCTATTTCACATAGCGGTTCGAGAACGAAGCTGCGTGTATGAAACCTTGGGTGAGGAACTACCAGGCCGGGAGTATTAATAACCAAATCTCCTGCAAGAATCAGGTCTATATCAATCAAACGGTCGACATATCTGCAATTACTGCTTTTTGCAGTTCTACCTATTTCTATTTCAATCTCCCGTGTTATTGAGAATACACTATCAATCTCTAAAGATGTTGCCACTTCGCATACACAGTTGATGAAATTGTTCTCCGACTGAAAATCAACTGGTGTTGTAATATAAAGAGCGGAGAAGGAACATATTCTTCCAATCCGCTCTTCAATTTTTTTTGATAAGCATCCTCAATATTTTTTTTGTTTATCACCAAGGTTTGAGCCTAGGGCTAAAAAAAAGAGAGTATTCCATACCTGCTCCAACTATTGCAATATGTATAGTTAATCTATTATCAGCATGGCATCACCATATGCGCCAAATTGATATTTTTCTTCAATTGCCACCTCATATGCTTCCATTATTTTTTTTCGTAGCCTCCAAATGCGCAAGCCATCATTAGCAGCGTGGAGTATGGCAGGTGAAAGTTGGTGATAAGGCTGTTTGTTAGTGTGAAGTCGTAAGGAGGAAAAATAAACTTATTTGTCCAACCGCTCCTTGGCTTCAAATGCCCGTCGGTGCTTACAGTGGTTTCCACAGCGCGTAGTACAGATGTGCCTACTGCACAAATGCTTCTCTCTTCATCCTTTGCCTTGTTTACTCTACTGCACAACTCTTCTGAAATGATCATCTGTTCCGATTCCATCTTATGTTTAGTGAGGTCCTCCACATCAATCATGCGATATGCCCCCCCAGACCGTTATGTAGAGTGAGGAAACCGAACTCAATATCCTTTATCTCCATCCTCTTCATCAGCTCGCGACTGAAATGCAGCCCGGCTGCAGGAGCAACAACAGCCCCCCCCTCGTTTCTGGCAAATATGTTCTGGTACCTTTCCATATCTTCGGGAACAGCATTTCGCTCCAGATATTCAGGTATTGGTGTTTCCCCCCCAATTGCAAACAGCTGGCATTTAAACTCATCGTATGGCCCGTCATAAAGAAATCGCAGTGTGCGTCCACGCGATGTTGTATTATCAATCACCTCAGCAACAAGCTCTTCGTTTTCTCCAAAATAGAGTTTGTTTCCGATTCTTATTTTTCGTGCCGGATTTACCAGCACATCCCACAAGTGCTGATCGGGATTAAGTTCTCTCAATAAAAAAACCTCAATCTTTGCACCTGTTTTTCTTTGTTACCAAACAGTCTTGCAGGAAAAACCTTAGTGTCGTTAAAGATAAAAAAAATCTTTTTCATTAAAATAGTCAAGAACATCTTTGAAAACTACATGCTCCAGTTTATCCGATTTTCTGTGTACTACCATCAGCCGGGCTTCATCGCGATGAAAGAAGGGTATTTCGCAATGAGTTCTTCCGGCAAATTAAATTTGAATTGCGAAAGTTTCATAAGTTAAATAAATCCTGTATCAATTATATTTTATAGTCAATCTAAATATCATCTTATTGCTGGACATTCTCGTCTATAAAATGGTCCAATTCGTCCATTTTCAAACATTTATCCAACGTAATCTCTCCTACCCTCGTGCGTACAAGCCCTGTAAGGTGAGCACCTGAGTTCAAAGCTTCTCCAATATCTCTGGCCAGTGCCTGATATAAGTACCCTTGCTGCAGACTACACGGATAGTGATGTACGGCATATTGTAAAAATCAATGCGATACTATCTATAACCAATAATTTGGGTTTTAGTTCAATATTTTCATTTTTTTCTGGCAAATTCGTAAGCCCTTTTACCATCAACCTTAACAGCCGAAAACAGAGGTGGTACCTGTTCTATAGATCCTGTGAAACGAAGAAGAGTTTTCTCCACCATTTCCTTTGTTATATGCTGTGTAGGGTATTCTGCATCTATTTCCGTCTCAAGATCGAACGACGGTGTAGTTGCTCCAAGACGGATATCTGCAATATACTCTTTTGTCTGTGACTGCAGCTCCTCTATAAGTTTGGTTTTTTTACCAGTACAGATTGTCATTACACCGGTCGCCAATGGATCGAGTGTGCCTGCATGACCAACCTTCAATTTTTTTTATCTTCAGCTTTTGACACAGCTTTGCACGAACAACACGAACAACCCTGAATGATGTCCAGTGAAGAGGTTTATCGATATGTAAAATTTCACCTTCGATAAAATCCATATTGCTACACCATACTTAAGCTTACACCTGAAAAAAATTAGCACCAGCAAAATACCACCGACAATTATTCGATATACGCCAAATGCCTTGAATCCGTATCTGGTGAGGAAATTAATAAAGAATTTTATGGCAAAAATTGCTACAATGAATGCAACCATGCTGCCGATTGTCAGCAACAGCATGTTTTCTTTCAGCATTTCGGCACTGATAGGGTCTTTCATCAGCTGGTACAGTTTGTAACCCGATGCTGCCGCCATAGTTGGTACAGCCAGAAAAAAAGAAAATTCAGCAGCGTTTTTCCGGGAAAGCTTTGTTGTCATACCTCCTACAATGGTTGCCATTGAACGTGATACGCCGGGTATCATGGCAATACATTGATAAAGACCTATCTTCAATGCCCTCTTCCATCCCATCTCCTGGTCTTCTGACGGTTTGTCAAACCATTTATCCACGTAAAGCATGAGGATCCCTCCCAGTACAAGCATCGCAGCCACAACTGTCACATTCTCCAGCAAAGCATCTATCCGGTCACTAAGAAGCAACCCTATAACACCAGCAGGAATAACAGCAATGAACAATTTCCAGTAGAAATCGAATTTATAAACGAACTGAGTGAGCCGGTTCAATACTTTTTTCCTGCCTTCGCTCCGGCAACATCCTCTTTTTGGGATATATGAACAGGCCTGAGGCGAAAAAAAACGTTTATGGTAGAGGAGCACTACCGACAATATAGCACCAAACTGAATAATTACAGTAAAGGCTTTCACAAAAGGGGTAATTTCCATTCCCAGCAACGCCTGGGTTATAATCATATGACCGGTAGATGACACAGGCAGAAATTCAGTTAGCCCTTCCACTACAGCAATAATGAGCGCTTCTAAAATACTCATGAAGATGATGTTTTTGTACGATGTTCCAAGTGATTATTTTTCTTTTTCACTTTTATACTCTTTCGTAGGATACAAAATACCTACTATCATCAGTACAAATCCGGCAAGACATACAACGGGAGCAAGTTTAATGCGCCTTGCACTGAAAATTTCGGATTCGAAACCGTTTCGAAAGATGTTGATGGGCCGGTCATCAATACAAATCCGATAATAATAAGCAAAACAGCAATGCCGCATATGATCAGGTTTTTTTACTTAGGGCTACGTTTTTATTAGACATATTATATTTTAAAATTTATACATAATAAAGCTTGTCAGAACTCATTTTCACATATCGGTTTACAGCAAAAGCGGTAGCTACGGTGGAAATAATCACACCCAGTATTATCACAATGACGAAAATTACAGACAAACCGGAAAAAGGTACAACAGATTGAATCTCAGCGTACTCTTTACCGAAGTAGGTTATCAGCGATAAAATGATTAGGTCCGCAATAATTCCGGCAATCAAACCGGTGAAAATATTACTTATTACGAATGGTTTTCTTATAAAACCGCCTGTGGCACCTACCAGTTTCATTGTATTGATAAGAAATCGTTTTGAATAGACACTTAGCCTGATTGTATTCCGAATAAGTGTGAATGATATGAAAAGGAGCACAGCTGCCAGAATGAGCAACACAGTCATAACCCTGGCAAGATTGTTGTTGATAAGATCTATCGCCTCCTGCTGATAAAGCAGATCAGTTATATTGGTATTTTGCCTGACCAACTTGTTTATAACGGCAATACTGTCGCTATTGGCATATTCCGAATGGAGAAAAATCTCAATGCAGTCTTGTGCAGGATTGTACCTAGTAACTCTTCGGGGGGGTCTTCGCCCAGATCTTTAATAAGCTGTTCTTTTGCTTCTTGCTTGCTAATAAAACGCGATGATTTTACAAATGGTTGTCCATCGAGGTTTTTCCTGATAGCGCTTATTTGTGAATCTGTTACATTGGAAGAGAGCATTACGCTAAAACTCATATTCTCTTTCAGGAATTTCGACATCTCATTCCCCCCCATGAACAGAATTAAAATAGTAATACCCAACAACACCAAAACCAGCGAAATACTGATTGTTGATGTTATTTTTGCATTCAGGAATCTTGCCGTGGATACTTTTTTTTGTTAGACATAGGTGATTGCAATAACGAGAGGCGAAAATTCAACAAAAGAGCCCATTTCCAAATAAACTGCAAAGTAATAAAATTAATTGCATAAAACAGGATAGAATGGAAAATATTAAGGGAAATAAACTTAATTTTTCATTTATCAAACTTCTTTGTTACAGCAATCTTTTGTTTTTGTTTACTCCTTATAATCGATGCTGCAACAGATATCAATATCAAAAAAAGGATAATGAGAAGCGACATAGCAGTTGGAATATAAAATTCCGTGCCATTGGCATCAGAATAGTGTTGATAATCATCTTGCTGCCTATAAAAACAAGGATGGCACTGAGCGCATACTTCAGGTAAATGAAATAGTCCATTACTCCTCTTAGAGCAAAATATAGTGAGCGAAGGCCCAGAATAGCGAAAATATTGGATGTATAAACGATAAACATATTGGTAGAGACTGCCAGCACTGCCGGAATTGAATCTATCGCAAATACCAGATCGGTCATCTCAATTACAAGAAGCGCAAGAAAAAAAGGTGTTGCAACCATTTTATGATCAATCTTTGTGAAAAATTTTGGTTCTGACATGTCGTCAGTCACGGGGAAAATTCTGCGGATAAATTTCACAAATGAACTTTTATTCAGATCCTTCTCTTTTTCCTTTTTTTATTCCTGCCTTTTCTCTGAGGTGGTCTGTAATCATCTTTATTCCTGTTATAACCAGAAATCCGCCGAACAGATACATAATCCATGCAAACCTTTCAATAAGCGTGATACCGGCAAAGATAAATATCGCCCTGAAAATGAGAGCTCCAATGATTCCCCCCCAGAAAAGTACATCATGCTGATACCTGAAATCGATCTTAAACGAGGTGAATATGAGAATAAAAACAAAAAGATTGTCAATACTCAGCGACTTTTCAATCAGATATGCAGTAAGGAACTCCAAGGCAGGTTCTTTACCGAAGATAAACAGGACTCCAACATTAAAAATAAGTGCAAAACCAATCCAGAAAAGACTTAACCATAATGCTTTTTTTTATATTTACGACTTCTCCTTTTTTTGTGAAAAACAAACATGTCAAGGGAAAGAAGGGTAATGATCAGGATGATAAACCCAACCCAAAATTTTGAACTAACTTCCATCTAATAAACAATTTAAATAATATAATAACCTAAAAAAAACTTTCGTACTTGTACTTGTACTTGCTATATGCAATAGCTATATGTAACGGTAGTGCAGTGGTATATAATACATTTACTGCTCCTGCTGACCTTTTTTATGATCAATGTTAATCGGCTTCAAATTGAGTTCGCTGGCCTTTTCCATCATAAAAAGGAAGGCTGCTTCATGTTCATTGGGTATTACACCATCGAGGATAGCCTCTTTTATAGCCGATTTCAGCAATCCCACCTCACGTCCCGGCGGAAGTCCGAACACCTCCATTATCTCTTTGCCATCAACTGGAGGCTGGAAGTTGCGTACCCTGTCTTTCTCCTCTATCTCCTGAAGCTTTCTCCTTACAATTTTGAAGTTGTTCAGGAACCGCCTTACCTTTTCAGGGTTCTTTGAAGTTATATCAGCCTCGCACAGCATCATCAAATCATCAATGTCGTTACCCGCATCGAAAAGGAGCCGGCGAACCGCCGAGTCGGTAACCTCTTCCTCTACCAGCTGCATGGGTCGCATATGAAGTGAAACCATCTTCTGCGTATATTTCATCTTCTCATTTTGCGGAAGTTTCATTCTCCGGAAGATTTTAGGGATCATTTCACCAAATAGTTATGGTTGTAGAATGTCCATCCCAATTTCGGATCCCATCGTTTGGTAGCCGGTTTGGCTATGTCGTGAAGTAATGCCGACCATCGCAGCCAAAGATTATCGGTATTCTTTGCAATATTGTCAAGGACAACAAGTGTATGATAGAAATTATCTTTATGCCCTACCCCCCCATCCTTGGTTTCCGCTCCTTTCAGCTCTGTTAGTTCAGGAAAGATGATATCCAGCAATCCTGTTTTATCCAGTAAAATAAATCCGACAGAAGGTTTGGGTGACAATATAATTTTATTGAGCTCATCAGCCACCCTTTCCATCGATACTATAAGAATACGCTCCTGTTTCGGATTATGGCATCGAACGTATCGGGAAAAATATCAAATCCAAGTTGTGATGCAAAACGAATGGCACGCATCATACGCAACGGATCGTCACTGAAGGTGATGTCAGGATCAAGAGGTGTCTTTATAATCAGATTATCCAGATCACTAAGGCCGTCGAACGGGTCAACCAACTTCCCATACTGCTCTTTATTAAGGCAGAAAGCCATGGCGTTAATGGTAAAATCGCGCCGCTTCTGGTCGTCCTCAAGAGTGCCTTCTTCCACAATCGGCTTTCGGGAATCGTGGCTGTACGACTCTTTCCTGGCACCTACAAACTCAATTTCGTACCCTTTATGCTTTATCTGTGCTGTACCGAAGTTTTTAAAAACAGTAATTTTTGTATTTTTCCCCCCCAGTTTTTTTTAGCTACCAATTGAGCCAGTTCAATTCCTTTTCCCACTGCCACAATATCTATATCGTTCGATGGGCGGAAGAGAAAAAAAATCTCGTACGTATCCTCCGATTAAATAGCACTCCAGCTCCATTTCATCTGCAGCACTTGAAATAATCCTAAAAATTTTTTTATCTAAATATGACAGTATCTCCTCATGAGATATATCCATAACCTTTTGGTTTTTAAACTTTACGGCCTAGAATAACTATTGTGTAATTTATTTTCCATCAGCCAATTATCTGTTACAAATTACAAAATTACAATAATTGTACTTCAAAACAGCTTTTTATGATGAATATATTTAGTAAATTTGCAAGATATAAGTCGATAACGGGGTTATAATCGTACATTCAATATATTATTAATGATGCGTTTTAATTTTAGAACCCATATTTTATTGTTTATCAATGTTCTCTTAATCTCCTGTTCCGGAGGCAACGGTGCAAAAAAAATATCTTTCAGATGCAGCTATCGCATATCAAGAGGGGAACTATTCACTGGCTAAGTTGAAGATAGACAGCATAAAAATACTCTATCCTAAATCTTTTGATGAGATTAATGCCGGTTTTTCTCTTATGCAACAAATACGAATGTCCGAGAACATAAGAAATATTGTATTTTGTGATTCAATGCTTCGTGAAAGCTATGACTCGCTCAATGAGATGCTCACAAAATTTGATTATGTGAGAGACGGCCGCTACCAGGAGTTTGGAGAGTATTATCCCAAGTCCTATCCTATCATAGCTCCTTAAACAGGAACGGGCTTCGTTCGGGAGTGCGGGAAAGGGCGTCTTTTTATAGAGAGCATAGTTTTGGGCAGTGGAATAAAACATAATAAAATAAGAGTCACCTCACGCGATGGCAGTTTTGCAGAAACTCTTGCTGTGACCTCTGATGGGCTGAATTATCGATTTAACACAATTGACAGGAACTATGAGATAGTTCGATATAGCGGAACAGACGAAAATGGAGTGGCACAGTTTATTTATACTTTTCAAGATGAGCCATTGACAGTGCATATTATAGGCAATCGCACCATCAACGTTACACTCAGTAATGCTTCAAAAAAAGGGATTTCCCAATCCTTTGAGCTTTCCAGACTTTTGCTAAACATTGAGCAGCTCAAGCTGGAGAAGGAAAAAAAGCGAAGCGTTGATAAAATATCTGGAAAGCAGGAAACAGTAAAATAAAATATTCCGGCTTTGAGTATGCGCGATCATTGTCCGGATATATTCAACAAAGCACATAAAAATACTAAAACTAAAGATCTAAATAATTCAATTATTATTTAGTTACATTACAAAAAAAATATAAACATAGAGTCTGGCTCCTGATATATTGAATCAAATTCATTATATTTATAATACAT
>JMBV01000058.1_pt1 | contig 41741 bp, 51 predicted proteins | sample 616531 | NCBI WGS metagenome assembly JMBV01 (sample SAMN02727904, study PRJNA239997) | anaerobic digester metagenome | biome: anaerobic digester; isolation source: mesophilic anaerobic digester inoculated with municipal waste water sludge... | place: Germany: Bielefeld University, CeBiTec ...
ATATATGCCGGCAATGGATCCAATAATGAATAAGAAGAGAGTAAATATTTTCATGTACTTCATTACGGATACTCAATTTAGGGTTTACTAAAGTTAGACTATTTACAAATATAACCCATTATTTTATGTTTTCACAAACAAATGATTATAAAATAGATATCATATTCATATAAGATCTTTTTCGTACCTTTGCCGCAGTTTTAATGAAAATTGACCGACATGAACAAAATGGTTTTGAAGTCGCTGGCGTTAATGTCGCTGGTGCTGTCATGCCTCGGGTGTGGGAAACAGAAAGACAGCAGGCGTGATTTTCATCAAATCCTTCAGTCCGGCACCCTGCGTGTTCTTACGCTAAACACATCTACTTCATATTTTATCTATCGTGATCAACCGATGGGTTATCATTATGATATGATTGTTGATTTTAGCAGGTATCACGGCCTTATCCCGGAGATTATTGTCGCAGAAAATCAAAAGCACTTTTGGAGATGTTGCAGAGTGGAGAGGGTGATGTTATCGCATATAATATGCCTGTAACCAATGCATTGAAAGATTCGGTAATCTATTGCGGGCTTCAGCAGATCTCGCACCAGGTGCTTGTTCAACGTGCAATGAGAGGCGATACACTTCTTACCGATGTGACAGGGCTTATAGGGAAGAGTGTAACGGTTATTGAAGGGTCAAAGTATATTGACAGAATGGAAAATCTCAACAATGAGCTGGGTGGAGGCATTTACATTGAACATGCAGGCAAAGACACTATTGTCGTGGAGGACCTTATACGAATGGTTTCCCGTGGAGAACTGGCCTATACGGTTGCTGATGATGATCTTGCCAGGCTTAACCAGACCTATTTCAGAAACCTGAATGTTGATCTTCAGGTAAGTTTCGATCAGCGTTCATCGTGGATGGTGAGGAAGGATATGCCGGTGCTGGCCGACTCACTTGACAGCTGGATTGAAAACAAGGCGGCCGAGCCCGAATTTCTGCATATTATAAAACGTTATTTTGAAGAAGCGAAAGGGTTTTCCGCAAGTGACAGGTTTACATATGGAGATATTTTGGGGGGGCGGGGGGGGTAATATCTCCTTTCGATATATTTTTTTTAAAAAGTATGGTAAAGAGAAGAAAATCGATTGGCGGCTGTTAGCATCTATTGCGTTCCAGGAATCAACATTCAATACTGAAGGGCAATCCTGGGCAGGCGCTGCAGGGTTGATGGGGCTGATGCCTGAAACGGCAGCTTCAGTGGGCCTTGATCAAAACCGGATACTTGATCCCGACTCCAATATACGTGCCGGTACTGAATATCTTAAAAGCCTGCTTGCACTTTTTAGATCTGTTGAGAACCCTGACGAACGCTTGAAAATGGCTCTGGCATCGTATAATGCCGGGGTGGGGCATGTCTTCGATGCACGGGCACTGGCAGAGAAGTATGAAGCGGATAAGAATGTGTGGGAAGGTAACGTGGAAAAGTATATCCTGTTGAAGCGTCTGAAGCAGTATTATGCTGATCCTGTGTGTAAGAACGGATATTTCAGGGGAGATGAAACAGTAAATTATGTAAGGAATGTAATTGGTAGATGGGAATTCTATAAGGAGAAAGTGAAAGAATAAATTACCTGTTTATTGATAAACAAAAAAAATCATTATCTTTGTGTCAATGTTAAAACAGTTGTAAGTAAGTTGCGAAGTAAGGAAATAAAAAAAAGAATTTAAAAAAATGTCAGTCATAATCAATAAAGTCACTACGAAGGATGATTTAAGGAAGTTCATCCATTTCGGCATCGATCTCTATGAGAGCAATGAATATTTTGTTCCTCCACTAGTTTATGATGAGAGAGATACGCTCAGCAGAACCAAGAATCCTGCATTTGATCATTGCGATGCATCATATTTTCTTGCTTACCGCGATGAAGAGATAGTGGGACGGATTGCTGTAATTATCAATTTCAAAGCGAATGAGATATGGAATGAGAGGAATGCCCGTTTCGGTTTTGTTGATTTTATTGATGACAGTGAAGTAGTTGACGCACTTTTGGCGCAGCTGAGAGTTGGGCACGTTCCAGAGGCATGGAGAAAATTCACGGGCCGCTGGGTTTTACCGATCTCGATCATGAGGGTATGCTCGTTGAGGGGGGTTCGATCAGATGAGCACTTTGTCCACCATTTATAACTATCCCTACTATGTGGATCATATGGCAAGGATGGGCTATGTTAAGGATCAGGACTGGGTGGAGTATCTCATCACTATCCTAAAGAGATGCCTGAACGGTTTATCCGTGCAACTGAGATAGTAAAAAAAACGTTCAGGCTTGGCTGTAAAACATCTCCAGAGTAAAAAGGATGTAATTCCTTATGCAAGAGATATTTTTAAATTAATCAATCGCGCATATAAAGATTTGTATGGCTTTGTAGAGCTCTCCGAGAGACAGATCGATTATTACGTGGATATGTACATTCCAATGCTTCGTCTGGAATTTCTGACCCTAGTAATAAGGCAGGAAGACAATAAGTTGATTGGTGTGGGAATAGGCCTGCCAAGTATTGCCAAAGCTTTACAGAAAGCAAGGGGGGGGCGGTTTGTCCCTACAGGATGGTATCATCTGTATAAAGCTTTAAAGGGAAAAGGGAACAATGTATTGGATCTGTTGCTGGTAGCTGTTGATCCTGAATACCAAGGCAAAGGAGTAAATGCTTTGTTATTCAATGAGTTTATCCCTGCTGCCATTCAATTGGGTTTTGAATATGCAGAGAGCAATCCAGAACTGGAACTGAACAGCAGAGTACAATCATTGTGGGACGACCTTGAAGCTAAACAGACAAAAAGGCGCAGAGCTTTTATAAAAAAATTTATAGAGGAATTAATAAAAAGTGAACGAAACAGAAAGAGAATTACAGATACTTCAAAATAACTATCAAGAAGAGAATATTGTTACTCTGGAGTGGCAGGAACATATACGCCGCCGCCCGGGTATGTATATCGGAAAACTGGGAGATGGTTCATCTTCCGATGATGGTATATACGTGTTGCTAAAGAGGTACTTGATAACTCAATAGATGAGTATATGATGGGTTTTGGCAAGACTATCGAGGTGGGTGTCGAGGGCGATAAAGTTACAGTACGAGACTACGGCAGGGGTGTTCCCCCCCTGGGAAAGGTTGAGGATGTATGCTCCAAGATGAATACCGGTGCCAAGTACGACTCCAAAGCATTTAAAAAGTCAGTAGGGCTCAATGGGGGGGTGGGGGGGATAAAGGCAGTAAACGCACTTTCATCTTCATTTCTTATGGTAAGCTCGCGTGACGGGAAATCAAAAGTTGTGGAATTCCAGCAAGGTGTACTCTCGCATGAAGGGGGGACATAGAGAGCAGTGCAAATCAGAACGGTACTCATGTAGAGTTTACACCCGACAGAGAGATCTTTGGTGAGTATTACTACCGGGATGAGCATATTGAACCGCTGCTTAAAAATTATGTATTTCTGAACATAGGTTTAACCATTGTTTTTAATGGTAAAAAAAATACTCGTCGAAAAACGGACTTGAAGATCTGTTGAATGAAAATCTAACTTCTGATGAACTCTATCCCATTATTCATCTTTTCGGCGATGATATTGAGGTAGCGATCACTCACACCAACCAGTACGGAGAGGAGTATTATTCTTTTGTAAACGGGCAGCATACCACACAGGGAGGGACCCATCTGACAGCCTTTCGTGAAGCTGTAGCACGTGTGATCAAGGAGTTTTATAACCGGAATTTTGAGTACTCCGATATTCGTAATGGCATAGTTGCAGCTATCAGCATAAAAGTGGAAGAGCCGGTTTTTGAATCTCAGACAAAGACCAAGCTTGGTTCAAAAGAGATGGGACCTAACGGTATCTCAGTGAGCAAGCATATAAACGATTTTCTAAAGCAAGAGTTGGATAACTATCTGCACAAGAATCCTGATATGGTGGATGTGCTGCAGAAAAAGATTCTAGACTCCGAAAAGGAACGTAAGGCAATTGCCGGTGTAACCAAGCTTGCGAAGGAGCGAGCTAAAAAGGCCAATCTTCACAACAAAAAAAATTACGCGATTGCCGAATCCATTACAACGATGCTAAAGGTGATGACCGGGAAAATCAAGTATCTTCATTACTGAGGGAGATTCTGCAAGTGGCTCCATCACCAAGAGTCGCGATCCCAATCTCCAGGCTGTGTTCAGCCTTCGCGGGAAGCCTCTTAACAGTTTCGGGCTGACAAAGAAAATTGTCTATGAGAACGAAGAGTTCAATCTGCTGCAGGCAGCACTCAATATTGAAGAAAACATGGATGGGCTGCGGTACAACAAAGTGATTATTGCAACCGATGCCGATACCGACGGTATGCACATCAGGCTGTTGCTGCTTACTTTTTTTTCTGCAATTTTTCCCCGACCTAATTAAAAAGGGGGGGCATGTTTATATTTTACAGACACCACTTTTCCGTGTTCGTAACAAGAAGAAAACTCTCTATTGCTATACCGAAGAGGAACGGCTCAGCGCAATTGAGGAGCTAGGCCCTAACCCGGAGATAACCCGTTTCAAAGGTTTGGGAGAGATATCTCCCGAAGAGTTCCGTAATTTCATTGGAGAAGATATTCGCCTCGATAGGGTGACCATGCGCAAAGAGGACCTTCTTAAGGAACTGCTTGAATTTTACATGGGTAAGAATACTCCCGAACGCCAATCGTTTATTATAGAGAATTTGGTTGTGGAAGAGGATGAGGTGGCTTAGTTTGTCCATTATTAATATTATAGCAATACTAAAATAGTAGAATGTTCCAAACAACTGTACCCGATAAACGGATTGCTGTTTTTCCAGGCACTTTTGACCCATTCACAACTGGCCATGAGTCGCTGGTACGCCGCGGATTGTCTTTAATGGACGAAATTGTAATCGCGATAGGAGTCAATGAATCAAAAAGCTCATTTTTACTTTGGACAAACGTCTTGAAATGATTCGCGAGTTATATAAAAACGAACCCCGTGTAAGTTGAAAGCTACGACTCGCTAACAATCGAATTCGCCCGGAAAACTGGAGCACGGTACATTCTGCGTGGTATAAGGTCGGTAGTGGATTTCGAGTACGAGAAAACAATTGCCGATATGAACCGAACTATTTCGGGAATAGAAACGTTTGTATTATTCACTGAACCCGCTTTAACACACGTCAGTTCCTCACACGTAAGGGAACTGCTGCGTTACGGCCATGATGTCAGCTGCTTTATTCCAAAAGGGATGAAGATTTGATCTTCAAAAAAGAAAAGATGTATAAACAGATAATTATTACTGCCCTAAGCGTACTCCTTGCTTGGGGGGGTAACTTATTTGCGCAATTCAGGCCATCACCCGATGGGGGGGTAAAACTGGAAAGAACAATTCAACTTATAAAAAGCTTGTATGTTGATGATGTAGATTCAAAAAAAACTTGCCGAAGCAGCAATACGCGCAATGCTTGCAGAGCTCGACCCCCCCACTCGTCGTACCTTAACGAAGAGGAGGTGCTGGCTATGAATGAACTTACAAGGGAACTTCAACGGAATAGGCATATCGTTCAATATGCTTACTGATACCCTTTACGTGATGGAGGTGATTTCAGGTGGCCCGTCACAGAAGGTAGGTATCCTCCCGGGAGATAAAATCATTCAGGTGAATGACACCACTATTGCCGGCGTGAAAATGGGTAATCAGGAAGTGGTGAAGCGCCTTCGCGGCCCTAAAGGGACAGTTGTCAACGTAAAGATTCAGCGCAGGGGTGTTCCCGGGTTAATGGAGTTTCGTATCGTAAGGGATAAAATCCCTATCACAAGTATCGATGCTTCCTACATGGTTACACACAATGTGGGGTACATCCGTCTCAGCAGGTTTGGTGTTACCTCAGGAACTGAGTTCAAAATGGCAGAAAGAGAGTTGAGATCAAAGGATGAAGCATCTTATTCTCGATCTTACCGATAACGGCGGAGGTATACTGCAAACTGCTAATGAGATAGCTGATGAGTTCCTGGGCGAGAATAAACTGATAGTTTATACCGAAGGAAAGAACCAGCCCCGTTTTACAATGAACGCTTCCGGCAACGATGAATTGAAGGGAGGTAAGCTGGTGGTACTGGTTAACGGGGGGGCATCGGCATCAGCAAGTGAGATCCTCGCCGGAGCCATTCAGGATTGGGACAGAGGTGTGGTAGTGGGGGGGAGAAGGACTTTTGGTAAAGGCCTGGTACAACGCCAGCTGCCTCTACCTGACGGTACTATGATACGACTTACAGTTGCAAGATATTATACCCCTACAGGAAGAAGTATTCAGAAACCGTATGAAACGGGAAACATTGATGCCTATAACCGTGATTTTGTGAATCGTTACAATCACGGTGAACTTTTTGTTGCAGACAGCATTCGCTTTCCCGACTCTCTCAGATATACAACACTGGTGAATAAACGTACTGTATACGGTGGAGGAGGGATAATGCCGGATTATTTTGTGCCCATGGATACTACTTCAGGAACAATGTTTCATGCGAACCTTAATGCGAAAGGAATTATCAACAGGGCTGCTATCTCTGAGGTGGACATTAAACGTGAAGTGTTGTTGCAGAAATATCCAGATGTGCTTTCTTTTAACAAAGGATACATTATATCTGACGAGGTGGTGGGAAGGTTGAAAAATATTGCTAAAGAAGAAAATGTTGAGTGGAACGATGATGAGTTCACTACCTCCCGCCCTTTGATTTTTGTTCAGTTTAAGGCACTGATGGCTAGAGACCTGTTTGACTCATCGGCCTTTTTAGGATTATCAACGAAGAAAATGATATCTTTCTGGAAGGATTGAAGATTATTTCAGATGATAACCGCTATAACGGATTATTAAGAGGCGTTGGCAGTAATGTAGGGCAGTTAAGCAGAAAGTGATTAATTTTTGATCTATTCTCTTTTGATAACACCCGTTTTTTTTCCCTTATATGGGCATCTAAGCGCGATATAAGCCATAACAGGCTGAATATTGAGGCAACCAGGATCACCGCTCCTAAAAATTGTGCTGAAAACAGAAATTCCTTGCCAAAAAGGAAATATACCCCGGCAATCATTGCCGCCAATACGGCATACATGGTGCCAAAGATAGTACCCAGCTCTATCAATACACTGCCAGTCTCTTTTCGCTTTTATTTCTGTGGTGTAAGTGCCTTCTCGGTCTCTATCTGCTGCATTATGCGATGCTTCAGGTTTCCGGTGCATCCATTTTTACGGATAACAACATTTGACGAATTTTTTTCGTCTTCTTTTTGATTACTGTATTTCTCCATCATTATTATCATTTTATGAACCTGTAACCTGCATTCCATAACTCGAAACAACCATCTCCTTGAAAAGTTTCCTTGCCCTGAACAGTTTCACCTTGACGTTCGGTTCGTTTAAACCTGTTATTTTAGCAATCTCTTTTACTGGATTGTCCTCCATATAGTAAAGCGTTAGTAAAAGCGCATCTCCCTTAGGCATTTTCTGCATTACGTCTGCAACAATCTCTTTCCTTTCCTTTTCATCCATGTTCATTTCCAGTGTATTATCAGCCAGATGAGACGCATCTTCGATCCCTGCCTCTCTGACACCTATCCACATTTGTGTCTTTGTATGCGTAATAGCAGTATTGTAAACTATACGATACAACCATGTGGAAAATTTGCTGTCGGAGCGAAAACTGCGCAGATTCCTGAATGCCTTTACATAACTTTCCTGCACAACATCTTCCGCATCCTGTATATTACCGCAGATCCGATAGGCTATGGTGATCGCCATAACCTGATAGGTCTCGACAAAGTATGCGAACGCGGAAGTGTTTCCCGAAAGCACCTGTTGTATACGCTGATTCTCGTTCATCCAAACTGATTTTATTCCTGTTCTGTTTCCTCTTTTTGCTGCGTAAGCGGCATTTTTTTGAGTTACCAGGAAATAGATCAGATAACCTATCCCGAGAAAGAAAACCACACTGGCACCAGTTACCCAGAACTCATTCCCTTCTCCGATTGCCAGGTATTCTGAGCATAGGAATCCGACAATTATCCCTATTCCAAGAGCAACAAGCACAATCCCGTTCCTGAGTGACACGAGCCTGTTGGGGGCTGCTTTCTTTTTTTGGAGTGTCGGGAGGAATAATTCCCTGATTAATTAATCCCATCCGTTCATCATTCCGACTTTTGATAGCTCTCATTCCCAGGATTATACCGGCAATAACCGGCAGGCCAAAGATACAAACTATAGCAATAATAGCAATTAAATCTTCCATAATTCAAATAGTTTTTAAAGATTTTACTTTGTTTACATTGATATGACTGCAACTTCACCCGTGCGGTTACAAAAACAGGAATTATTTTTTTTCAATAATAGTTTTCAGTTCTATGCTTGTCAATAGCCACAAAACATATCGCATAACCTGTTTTGTTATAACCTCACCTCTTTTATTCCATAATTTACACAATGTAAATCTCCAGGTGAGGTTCACCGGAACGCCCAAACAGATAAGGTTTCCCGTGGTATGGCTGTCGATTAAATTTATTTGAACTATCTGTTAAACATATTCTTGTTTGCAAATGGTTTACATACCCGGTTAATATTAAAATAACGGGCTGTTTAAGCAACCCGTTACCCTTCAACTGAACATTGCATGGTTTAAAACATTTGCAAGCATGTTGTTTAGCAACACCTTACTTTTCTACACTCCGGTGACAACAATCTTATTTGTTTTTCAACAAATCCCGGATTTCTGTCAGCAATGACTCTTCTTTTGTCGGTTCTGCCGGAGCTTCCGGTGCTGGCTCTTCCTCTTTTTGCGTTTAAGTGAGTTCATACCTTTGATAACGAGGAAGATTGATGTGCCGATTATAAGGAAGTCGACTACTGCCTGAATGAAGCTCCGTAATTCCATGTAACAGCAGGTGAAATCACCTCGGTTCCCTCCATTACCGCCTGTCTTAAAACAAGCTTGAGGTCTGTGAATTGTCCCTGGTCAGTGATTAAAGCGATAGGCGGCATTAAAATGTCGTTCACGAAAGAAGTAACTATCTTCCCGAATGCCCCCCCGCCAATTACAATTCCCACGGCCATGTCCACAACACTGCCGCGCATTAAAAATTCTTTGAGTTCTGATTTAAATGACATAGTTTTTTTTGATTAATTTAGTTGAGGAAATCATATTTACACAAAGTAAATAAAAAAATTGGAATATCTAACTTTAGTGAACTATTTCGTTAAGCTAAATGAGCAGAGGACAAATTTATTTGGACTATGCCATAGCGAGAAATAGTCTAACTTTAGTGAACTATTTGCGTTAAGCCGTATGAGCAGAAGATAAGTTTACTTATATTATGCCATGGTGAGCAAATATCTAACTTTAGTGAAATATTTCTGCAATCATACAGCGTGCGGAGCCGCCACCATTTGTCTCAATAGTTGTAAGATCTGCCGAAACAATTGAATTGTACGTAGAGATGATGGTTTCCTGTGCCGTTGTCAGCACACCACGTGCCGATGAAGACATCACCATGACCGGATGTCCGCCCCCCCGGCTTTTTAGCTCAAGCATGTTACCGGCAAAATGTGCAACCTGATCCAACGAAATGTTCACGATAATTTTCCAGAAGAAACAAGGCTGGAGATAACCTTGCTGCGTTCTTTCTCCTCTCTGATGGATTCAAGTGACACCACTGCTATCTGTGTCCCCCCCACCGACATCATCACGTTTGTATGATAGACCGGATTGCCTTTTTTTATCTATTGCATCAAAAACAACGGCATCATAATTCATAAGTGAACAAAAATCAGCCAGAACTTTTTCCGATGTACGTTTTGAGCGGCAACAGTATACTATCCGTTTGTAACGGTCGAAAATCATGCTACCCGTACCCTCCAGGAACTCACCCTCATTTTCCCAGTGTGTAAGATCCACCACTTTGCGGTGATCCATCTTCCGGCGAAGCAGGTTCATCACCTCGGGTTTCCTTTCCAACCTCCGGTTTTCTGCAAACATTGGATAAAGCACAAGCTCTCCGGTTATGTGTGATGAAAACCAGTTGTTTGGGAATATAGAATCGGGCGTCCACGGGTCAAGTGTGTCCTGAACAACAGTCACATCAATATCTTTACCGCGGAGCATACTCACAAGTGCATCGAACTCTTTTAATGCTGTATCTGCAATTGAATCAGAATCTGATTTATGTTGAAAATAATTGTTCCCGGCAGTCTGCTCATTATATGCAAAACGTGCAGGGCGTACCATTAATATTTTGGAAGTTGTCTGCATAAAACTACCGAATTTTAATCTGACTCATTTCGATTTAATTTTACTTCAGCTGTTTAAAAACAAGTGATATCGCTCTTAAATCAAACTGCCGGAAAAAATATTATTCCATAGCTTTGATTGATTTTCTAATGATCTCAATTGCCTTTCTCAACTCTTTTCCTTGATTACCAGCGGAGGGGCAAAACGGATGATGTGGCGATGGGTAGGTTTTGCCAGCAATCCGTTCCCGGCCATCTTAAGGCATATATCCCATGCCTCTTTGCCGTTGTGAGGTTCTATAACAATGGCATTCAGCAAACCCTTTCCACGTATTTGTTTTATAAACGGACTGTGTATTTTCTCCATCTCCTCACGGAATATGCCACCCAGAAGAGCAGCCTTCTCTGCAAGATTTTCTTCTCTGACTACCTCCAGCGCGGCCTTAGCAACTTTGCATGCCAATGGAAACCGCCAAATGTAGAACCGTGCTGGCCGGGACGGATAGTAAGCATAATCTCATCGTCGGCGAGTACAGCAGAAACAGGCAGCACCCCTCCAGAAATTGCTTTGCCCAGGATCACAATATCGGGACGCACCCTTCATGGTCGCAACATAGTTTTCACCTGTACGGGCAATGCCTGTCTGAACCTCATCGGCAATGAAAAGGACGTTGTGTTTTTCACACAGTTCGTAACAAGCCTTCAAATATCCTTCATCAGGTACATTTACACCTGCTTCACCCTGTATTGGTTCTACCAGAAATCCGGCTATGAGGTTGCCTTTTGCTTCCAATATCGAAGCAAGTGCTTGCGGATCATTGTATGGAATAATTTCAATTCCGGGGGTGTAGGGTCCATAATCTGCACGAGCATCCTTATCGGTGCTGGCGGAGATGATAGTTATGGTCCTTCCGTGAAAGTTTCCTTCACAAACCACTATTATTGCCTCGTTTTCAGGGATTCCTTTTTCAGGTAACCCCCCCATTTACGAGCCAGCTTTAGTGAGGTTTCCACTCCTTCTGCGCCGGTGTTCATTGGCAAAACCTTGTCATATCCGAAATAATTGTGAATATACTCTTCGTATGGTCCCAGACAGTCGTTATAAAATGCACGTGATGTAAGACAAAGTGTCCTGGCCTGCTCCTTTAGTGCCCTCACAATTTTTGGATGGCAGTGTCCCTGGTTCACGGCAGAGTAGGCCGAAAGGAAATCGTAATACCTCTTCCCGTTCACATCCCATAGGTAACAGCCTTTTCCGCGCGAGAGAACTACCGGCAGCGGGTTGTAGTTATGTGCTCCGTATTTCTCTTCCAGGTCAATATAATGCCCTGCTTTTGTTGATGCTGTCATATATTCTGTTTTTTTTAGTAGTATTAATTGTCTTCATGTACTCCGAATAATATTTCACCCGGTAATTGTAATTCAACTTCTTCAGGTTTTAAGTTATTGATATAGATACCAGTTTCTACAAAAATACACTTTTTATGCATATAATCAGCATAAACCAATAAAAATAACAAGAAATATATACATCTGAATAGCAGTTACAAAATTGCTGCATCAGGATACATATATGTTCCTAAAAAAAAGTAAAAAAATATTGTGTGATACAGTATAAATAGATACATTTGTTTAATTATCTAAAACAATTACAAGACAATTAAAAGATGGATAAGGCGCAGTTTCTCTGGGTGGATGATGAGATAGACCTGTTGAAACCATATGTTCTTTTCTGGAAGAGAAGGGGTACCTGATGAAATGCGTAAATAATGGGCGTGAGGCACTTGAGTTGTGCCGCACACATTTTTTTTGATATTGTTTTTCTTGATGAACATATGCCTGGGTTGTCGGGATTGGAAACACTTGCAGGAATTCATGCATTGCAGCCTGATATGCCTGTAGTAATGATAACCAAAAGTGAAGATGAAGGCATAATGGATCAGGCGATCAGCAGCAAAATTACCGACTATCTGATAAAACCGGTTAATCCTAACCAGGTGCTGATGGCTATTAAAAAAAATCTTAGATAAAAAAAAGAACTTATTTCAAAAGCAGCGACTGGTAATTATCGTGATAGATATAATCAGCTGAGTGTTGAAATTGGAAGTAGCCGCTTGCCCAACGATTGGATCTCTGTTTATAAAGAGCTGGTTTATTGGGAAATGGTCCTTGACCAAATACAGAGCCCGATGAAAGAGATGCTTTTTGCACAGAAGGCAGAAGCAGGAAGGCTATTTGCTAAGTTTGTAAGGAAAAGATATGGAGAGTGGATGATAAACTGTACTTCGCGTCCCGTGATGAGCCATGGCCTTTTCGAGAAATTTGTTTTCCCGATTTTAGAAAAAAACGAAAAACTCTTTTTTTTATTCTTATCGATAATTTTCGTTTCGATCAGTGGCAGTCAATTAAAGATATTGTCAGTGAGTACTTCTCATGCAATGAGACTCTTTACTTCAGTATTCTGCCAACAGCAACTCCTTATGCAAGGAATGCCATTTTTTCAGGGTTGATGCCAAAACAAATTTCGGAAACATATCCGGAAATGTGGATTGACGAAACTGATCAAGAAGGTAAAATATGATGGAGGAGCGACTCATCCATGAACATTTACTCAGGTCGGGGCGTGATGTTAAGTTTTCATATCACAAGGTGAATACCAACCTGGAGGGAGAAAAACTGAACGCCCGTTTTTCGGAACTTGAGAGCAAGAGCCTGAATATTGCAGTATTCAACTTTATTGATATGCTTGCACACTCGAGAACAGAGTCAAAAATGATTCGGGAACTCTCACCAGATGAGTCTGCATACCGTTCACTCACAAAAACATGGTTTTTGCATTCACCGCTTCTGAAGTTGTTTAAAGATATATCGCGGAAAGGTTACAGGGCAGTGCTTACTACCGACCATGGCGCCATACGTGTTAAAATGGGGTAAAGGTAATCGGTGACAGAGAAACCAATGTCAACCTCCGTTACAAGCTGGGCAGAAATCTGGCCTACGATCCAAAGAGGGTGTTCGATATTATTCATCCTGAAAATTTCGGGTTGCCGTCTCCCGACATCACTACCAGATATATTTTTGCGCAGAACGATGATTTTTTTTGTATATCCAAACAACTACAATCATTATGCGTCTTTTTACGGGAATACGTTCCAGCATGGCGGAATTTCCCTTGAAGAGATGCTAGTGCCTTTTGTCACACTTTCTCCCAGATAGTTCAGTTTAAATATATGCAATTGTTGCTCCGGTCAAAGTAAATAGTTTTAATTATATGGATATAAAAATAAATGATTTAACAAAATAGGATCTGCTGCACGTGAATTCATCGCGAATATGGGTGATGACAAGGTCTTTGCTTTTTATGGGAGCATGGGTGCAGGGAAAACAACATTTATTAAAGCAGTCTGCGAGGAACTTGGGGGGGTAAGGGAGACTGTTACAAGTCCAACTTTCGCTATCATCAATGAGTATAAAGACAGAGACGGGGGGGACTCAATATTTCATTTCGACTTCTACCGCATCAACAAGCTTGAAGAGGTTTTTGATTTAGGCTGTGAAGATTACTTTTACAGTGGTAGTCGCTGCTTTATAGAGTGGCCCGAGCTGATAGAGCCTGTTTTACCTGAGAATACCGTGAAAATGTTAATATGTGAAGAGAGCGATGGAAGCAGGATTGTACGGCGCATCTGACAACAATAAAGGTGTTACTATGTTGAATAATTAAAAAAAAGCACTCTTAAAGATTTTTTTTATGCTGTGAATGCAGGAAATTCTATATATTCGCACATCCAAAGGGCTTAAGAAGACACAGTCAATTTAGCTGGTAGTGAAAAAAAAGATATGAATAAAGTGAGTTTCTCTCACAAATAAAGGAAGAAATTACAAATGAAGAAAATTCTCATAGCTGTCTTTCTATTTTTCTCAACTCTGTCGGTATCGGCACAGGTAAACACAGACCGCGTAATGATGATAGGGAAAAACGCGCTTTATTTTGAAGATTATGTGTTGGCAATTCAATATTTTAATCAGGTAATAACTGCGAAACCATACCTCGCTGATCCCTATTACTTTAGAGCAGTCGCAAAATTTATGCTCGATGATTTTAAAGGGGGGGCTGAGGATGATGCCTCTAACTGTCTGGTTCGTAATCCCTACTATACCGCTGCATATCAGCTTCGCGGTGCAGCCCGGCAAAATCAGGAAAAGTATGAGCTGGCCGCCACCGACTATCAGAGAAGCCTTGAGTTTTTCCTGAAGACAGGCTTACCCTGGTAAATATGGGGGGGATAGTGAATATCGAGATGAAGCAATACGATATTGCTGAGAAGTTTTTCGACGTGCTGCTCCGCCGTTTCCCTGATTATACACCGGGATACATTACACGTTCACAGATGTACCTTGAACTGAAAGATACCATCAATGCAATGGCTGATCTGAATAAAGCAATCGAGATTGATCCCTATACTTCTCAATCTTTTTCTGCAAGAGGGCTGCTCTATTTCCAGCAGAACGAGTATAACAGGGCTCTTGCCGACCTTGATGAGGCTATACGGCTAGATCCTTATTTTGAAGGGAATTACATCAACAGGGGGTTAGTGAAATACCACCTTAACGACCTGCGCGGAGCGATGGCCGATTACGACAGGGTAATAGAGATGGATGAGAGTAACCTTATTGCCCGGTTTAACAGGGGCTGTTGCGTGCTCAGGTTGCAGATAACAACAGGGCGATAAAGGATTTCGATAAAGTTATTGAGCTGCAGCCAGGCAACACAATAGCATATCTGAACAGGGCTATGCTGAACAACGAAATTGGAAATAAAACCGATGCATTGAACGATTTGAACTATGTGTTGGAGGAACATCCCGATTTTTTTTACCGGTTATTATATGCGTTCGCAGTTGAAGCGTGAGTTGGACGATCTCCGTGGTGCAGAACGTGATTATATGCTGGCCCGTTCAGAAGAGGCTAAAGCGAGAAAGGTGGCCACAGAGAATCCAGAACCATTTAAACAGGCACGAGAGCAGGGTGATGCAAGAGATACCCGCGATCAGGCCGATCAGGATATAGATAAGTTCAACTTGCTGGTGGTGGCAGATGAAGACACTTCACAGAAAAGCAAGTATCAGCGTCAAAGCAGGGGGGGAAAAGTACAGAATATGAGAGCCCCGGTCGAGCTTGAGCCAAAGTTTGTACTCACCTATTATGAAAGGGATTACGAGGTGCGCAGGCCGGTATACTATTCAGAAACTATAGACAGGGCAAACAAAGAGCTTTACCTTACCTGGCTTCTGAAAGTTACCAACAACGAGGCGTCGTTAAATGAGTTGCAGATACAAACACATTTCCGCTCTATTGACAACTATTCTGGAAGGATTGAACATGAGTCCGCTAACGCTGCTCTCTATTTCGGAAGAGGAATGGATTTTATGCTTGTTCAGGATTATGAAAATGCTCTTAAGGACATGAGCAGGGTCCTTGAATTGATGCCGGACATGTTGGTAGCTCATTTTGCAAAAGCGATTATCCGCACAAAACAAATTGAATATGATCATCTGATTGAACAGCCGCTACTGATGGATGCACAGTCAGGGATCGATCTGCCTGATCTGGGTAAAATGCCTGGAAAGGCTAAGTTGCCGGAGATATCAACAAAGTCGATTGAATATGAAGAGATACTGAAAGAGTATGAAAAGATTATCAGCTTAAATCCCGGTTTCATATACGCTTATTACAACCGTGCCGAGATCTTCAGCCTTGAGAAAGATTTTCGTGCTGCGATAGCCGACTACACCAAGGCTATTGAGCTAGAACCTCAGTTTGCCGAAGCTTATTTTAACCGGGGGGGATTGTCACGCCTCTCTATCGGAGAGTCCGAAGATGGGCTAGACGACCTCCGCAAAGCAGGTGAACTGGGTGTTGTTCAATCATACAGTATTATTAAGAGAATGCAGTAAAGAGGTCCCTTATTAACATTCCAGAAACATTTTTATTGTGAATTTGCTATCTCGTAATTCACAAAATCATTACATTTGCAGTCACATAAGAAAAAAAAGTTATTTTAGAACAGCATAACATGATAGAAATTACATTTCCCGATTCATCAGTAAGGAATATGAAAAAGGGGTAACAGGATTAGATATAGCAAAGAGTATAAGTCACCGTTTAGCTCAGGAAGTGCTTGCAGTAAGTGTGAATGGTGAAACATGGGATTTGACAAGGCCGATAGAGGATAATGCAACTGTGCGGTTGCTGAAATGGGAAGATGATGAGGGTAAGCACGCTTACTGGCACTCGTCGGCTCACCTGATGGCAGAAGCACTGCAAGAGCTCTATCCGGGGGGGATTAAATTCGGTATAGGCCCCGCTATTGAAAACGGATTCTACTATGACGTGGATCCGGGTGAGGGCGTTACCATTAAGGAGTCAGATTTTCCTGTTATTGAAAAAAAGATGATGGAGCTTATCACGGCCAAAGAGGATATTGAGAGAAAAGTATATCCAAGAGTGATGCCGTAAGAATGTTTTCTGAACGAAACGAGAGCTACAAGGTAGAGCTCATCAAAGAGCTCGATGACGGCTCAATAACTACATATACACAGGGTAATTTTACTGATCTGTGCCGGGGGGCCCTCACTTGCCCAATACATCATATATAAAGGCCGTAAAGATTCTGTCATCTGCGGGAGCTTACTGGCGCGGCGATGAGAAACGCCCACAGCTCACCCGGCTCTATGGGATCACATTCCCGAAAAAGAAGATGCTGGATGAGTATCTTTTGATACTTGAAGAGGCCAGGAAGAGAGATCACCGAAAAATAGGAAAAGAGCTCCAGCTGTTTGCTTTTTCTCAGACAGTAGGTGCTGGATTGCCTTTGTGGTTGCCAAAAGGTACGCAGCTGAGGCTTAGGTTGGAAGACTTCCTGAAAAGATTCAGAATGATTTTGATTACGACCAGGTAATTACACCTCATATAGGGCACAAGCAGCTGTACATCACTTCGGGGGCATTATGCAAAATATGGTAAAGACTCTTTTCAACCGATAAAAACACCCGAAGAAGGTGAGGAGTTCCTTTTGAAACCAATGAACTGCCCACATCACTGTGAAATATATAAAACCTTTCCGCGCTCATATAAAGATTTGCCTCTGAGGCTGGCAGAGTTCGGAACAGTGTACAGGTACGAGCAGAGCGGAGAGCTGCACGGCCTTACCCGTGTAAGAGGTTTCACGCAAGATGATGCACATATCTTCTGTACACCCGATCAGGTAAAGATGAATTTCTGAAGGTGGTGGATATTATTTTTTATAATCTTCAAAGCGTTGAATTTTGAAAATTTTGAAGCTCAGATATCACTTCGCGACCCGATAAACAGGGAAAATATATAGGATCTGATGAAAATTGGGAGAAAGCTGAACGGGCAATTGTTGAGGCTTGTAATGAGAAAGGGCTAAAAGCGAAAGTGGAAACTGGAGAGGCTGCTTTCTATGGCCCAAAACTTGATTTTATGGTGAAGGATGCTCTGGGGCGACGCTGGCAGTTGGGAACCATACAGGTGGATTACAACCTCCCTGAAAGGTTTGAGCTGGAATATACAGGTGCCGATAATCAGAAGCACCGTCCCGTAATGATTCACAGGGCACCTTTCGGATCAATGGAGCGTTTTGTGGCGGTTCTCATAGAGCATACCGCCGGTAAGTTTCCATTGTGGCTTGCTCCCACTCAGGCAGTGATACTTCCGGTTAGTGAGAAATTCAATGAATATGCAAAAAAATGCAGTAAAAGAGCTGAAAAGGTTTGGTATAAGGGCAGAGGTAGATGACCGCAATGAAAAGGTGGGGGGGCGAAAAATTCGAGATAATGAATTAAAAGGATACCCTATCTGCTTATCGTGGGTGAGAAAGAAGCAGAAAATGAAGAGGTTTCGGTAAGAAAACAGGGCGGAGAAGACAAAGGTTCGGTAAAATTGCTTACATTTGCAAAAGAAATTTCAAGGGAGGTTGAAGAAATGATGAATCCTGCGAAATTTTGATGATTTATATCGATTTAACAACGAAATTAAAATTAATTACAACAACACAGAGAAAAAAAATTAACAGTTTCTGAATGAGAAAAGACTCAAAAGACCAGCACCGTATCAATGAACGAATCCGGGTACCGGAAGTCCGATTAGTAGGCGATAATGTAGAAGAGGGTATTTATTCTACGAGAGAAGCAATGAGAATTGCCGAAGAAAAAGAATTGGATCTTGTTGAAATTGCTCCCATGGCTAAACCGCCTGTATGCAGGATCATAGATTATCAGAAATTTATGTATCAACAAAAGAAAAAGCTGAAAGAACAAAAAGCTAAAGCGGTTAAAGTTACTGTGAAAGAGATCCGGTTTGGTCCGCAAACAGATGATCACGACTATAACTTTAAACTGAAACATGCCATGAATTTTCTGGGCGAAGGCTCAAAAGTAAAAGCATACGTTTTTTTTCAGAGGGCGTTCCATACTTTTCAAGGAGCAGGGTGAAGTGTTGCTTCTGCGTTTCGCAAACGACCTTGAGGATTATGCCAAAGTGGAACATTTGCCTATTATGGAGGGAAAACGTATGTCTATCATGCTTACCCCTAAGAAAGGTTCCCCTGCCCTTAAGAAAGAGAACAAAGAAGAGTAACGTTTTCAGCACTTTATCCTGGATATCTCAGCGAATTTCTCAAGTGATTTCTGATTGCGAGTAACGTTTTCAGCACTTTATCCTGGATATCCTGGCCACTGAGGCGGCCTGATTAGTTATGTACCCCCCCGATCTGTAAAAAAATTAAAGAATTGTTTGCTTAAAGAAAATAAAATCATTACTTTTGCAAACTTTTTCGCCGTATTGCGGATTGGGAAAAGATATTAGTAATAACAAATTTGAGAACAGCAAAATGCCAAAAATGAAGACTAATTCCGGTTCTAAAAAGAGGTTCGCCCTTACCGGAACAGGAAAAATCAAACGGAAACATGCGTACAAGAGTCACATTCTGACGAAAAAGACAAAAAAAGCAGAAGAGAAATCTTACGCATACGGGACTTGTTCACAAATCAGACTTGAATAGTATTAAAACACTGTTAAGGCTGAAATAACCGACGTTTCCAGTAAAGAGATTTAATAACCGGATGTACGCTCCCAAGAGCTCTGCAGGACAGAGACGCTAACATTCAAAACAAGTAACATTATGCCAAGATCAGTAAATCATGTTGCTTCACGCAACCGCAGAAAAAAAGTTCTGAAATTAACAAGAGGCTACATTGGTGCCCGCAAAAATGTGTGGACCGTAGCAAAAACACGTGGGAGAAGGGACTTACCTACGCCTATCGTGACCGTAAAAACAAAAAAACGCAACTTCCGCGCTTTGTGGATACAGCGTATCAATGCGGCAGCCCGTGAAAACGGTATGTCATATTCCCGCCTTATGGGTGCTTTGCACAAAAATGAGATTGAAATCAACCGTAAGGTTCTTGCCGATTTGGCAATGAATCATCCAGAAGCGTTTAAAGCAATAGTGGATAAGGTAAAATAACCGGCCCGAACACAGGCGGTAAAAATATAGAAAGGGAGGATCTGGAGAAGATTTTCCTTTTTTTTGTTTATCTTTGCGGAAAAAGAATAACTGTTTTTGATAGCAGTGGAACAACAGTTTCGTAAGCCGTTTCCATGTTTAAATCCGTAACAGCTGGTATTCGGTAATTAGTTTGTGCTTTCAACCTACGGCATGATAAAAATAGTGTCTCAATTATTTCCGCTTCTTCTGCAAGCACCTGCAGAGAGAGAATTAGATAAGTTGAAAAACTCAGAAAATGTTCTATGATATGAAAAAAAGATGGGAAAGGGGACTCCTATGCTTACCGTGGATGGCCCCCCCTCAACAAACCAAAAAGAGTTATAGATAGACAACAATATGAGAACCATTTCAATTGAAGAGCAAGAACGCATAGATAATGCGATCAGGGCATGCAGGCTGTGCTATGTGGGGATGTCTGATGAAAACGGAATTCCGTATGTATTACCAATGAACTTCGGTTACGAAGAGGGAATTATTTATCTTCATTCGGCACAGGAAGGGCATTCAATCTCTATCATTGAGAAAATCCAAATGTATGCATTACCTTCTGTACAGACCCCCCCACGCTTGTGTGGCAGAATGAGGAAGTGGCTTGCAGTTACCGGATGCGCTCCTATAGTGTGATCTGTAAAGGTAAGGTAGTTTTCGAAGAAGAGTATGATGAGAAAGTAAAAGCGCTGGATATTATTATGCGCCAATACTCCGGCAGGAAGTTCAGTTATTCGGTACCTTCTGTTAATAATGTAAAGATATGGAAGGTTGAGTTTGAAAATGTATCGGCAAGAGAATTCGGTGTGCCGGGCCCAAACACGATAAAATATAAAGACCGGAAGTCATTTTAATTTATCCTGTTTGTTGCTGATGAAAGTTATTAAACCTTATCGAATTGTAACTGATGAGAGTTATTAAACCTTACCGATAAACTTTTTCAATGGTTTGTTGTTGAAATGAGTGGGCATTTTGAAATCACACTTTAGAGAAATTATAATGAAAAAAAATAACAACCATCCTCGCAGCACTTATGATTGTGCTTGCGGCATCGGCTGCCAAGCCGCAGGAAAAAAAGACCGTAAAACCAATAGAACTGACAAAGGCTGCATTTCTGGAAAAAGTTTTCGACTATGAAAAGAATCCAGAAGCCTGGAAATATATGGGTGATAAGCCGGCAATAGTCGATTTTTATGCCGACTGGTGCGGCCCATGCAGGATAACATCTCCCATACTTGCAGAGTTGGCTGCAGAATATGGCGACTATATCCATGTATATAAAATCAATGTGGACAAAGAGCCAGAGCTGGCGTCTGTCTTTGGTGTGCAGAGCATCCCCCCCCTTTTCCTCTTTATTCCCATGAAAGAGCAACCTCAGATGGCGATGGGTGCTCTGCCAAAAAAAATCATTCAGGGAGGTTATTGATACATTTCTGCTGAAAAAAAGATAATAAGTCTGCCCTTTGACTTTTTTTATTTATACCTAAACAATAGAAAGAGTGATGGACTTTATTTGAACCATATAAAAAAAAGTTTGGGCGATTGTCTATTTTCAGGACTACACACAAAAATAAGAGAATGATCACAAGTCTGCAAAATACTTCGATAAAAACATTGTAAAACTGTCGAAGAGCAACGAGAGAAAAAGCAACAGCTGTTCGTGATTGAAGGTGCGAGGGAGCTTTCCCTGGCCTTGCAGAGCGGATATAAGGTAGAGTCGGTATACGTGTGCTACGAGATGTTTGAAAAGTCGAAATATCCCGACATCCTGAAATCGTTGCCCGGGAATAATATTTTCGATATATCACTACAGGTATTCGGGAAAATAGCATATCGAGAGAATTCCGATGGGATTGTGGCAATTGCAAAGCCTAAACATCACAGACTATGTGACATACATCTCTCCTCCAACCCTTTTGTTATACTGCTTGAATCGGTTGAGAAGCCAGGCAACCTGGGTGCTGTTCTTCGCACCGCCGACGCTGCAGCTGTTGATGCGGTGATTGTATGTGATCCACAGACCGATCTGTATAACCCAAATGTGATCCGCTCAGGGGGGGTGGGGGGGGCATCTTTACCGTGCAGACGGCCGCCTGCTCTTCCGAAGAGGCATTTGCATGGCTGCAGGCGCATAATATCCGTTCTTATGCAGCAGAATTACAGGCTTCTGATTTTTACCAAAATATAGACTTTAAACAACCTTCAGCTATTATAATGGGGACCGAGGCAGACGGGCTCACCCAATTCTGGCTGAAAAATGCGACAAAGCGAATCAAAATCCCCATGCGCGGTAAGATTGATTCGCTGAATGTCTCGGTCTCCACTGCCGTGCTCACGTTTGAAGCAATGCGGCAACGAGGTTTTTAATCTGTAACCATAAATAAGTTTTTATAATAATTGACGTTTATTAATTTTCAGATAATATAAGAAGCAGCCCTTCCTTGCTCTTTACAGAAAAAGAATCGTTTAGGTTGAAGTTACCGCCTTTTTGAAAATCTTCTACATCAGGTGCCGACAAAGAACATTTTGACGGATTCATACGTAACAATTTCCAGTCGAATTTAAGTTTCACTTCGGTATCGTCATCACCGAAGTTGCCGATAGAAATCAATACTTTTCCCGGTTTTACGTATGCGGTTGCTTTTACGTTATCAGATGATGTTTTTACGGGACAATCTTCATCCCAGTATCCCAGCATTCTGGCATCTTCAATGCTGAATGATTTCCAAAGAGACCATACTGGTGCCGGTGAATATTTGCTATATGAATGACGGGCGGTAGTTCCATAGACCATTCCAAGGAAACGATTTCCCCCCCATCCTGCAACATCTCGCTCATTTGTCCGAATGGTATGCCTGAGAAGGTGACAAACCATTCGTCAGGGGTCATTTGATTGTATTTGAAACTTTCGCCGAACCATAATCGATCTATATAGGGGAAAAATCGGTATATTGATTTGCGGGGGCCAACAGAATACCATGTGTTGGAGTGTAGGTCTACAAGTGCTCCCGGACGATATTCCTGAATGATTTTTCTCATGCGTTTCATAACATTTCTGTCGAAAGATACATCATCCATATAAATTCCGTCTAGTTTGTAGTTTTCAAACATCCAGCGTAACCCTTCCAGGTAATAATTTATCCATCGCGAGAACCCGTTGAGCACCAATGCCGCATCTGATGTTTCGTTGGGCAGTTCGGTGTACCAGGCTGGTTTGTAATCATCTATCAGTTGCTCGCACAGCCATGGAACACCATATCCCCCCCGGCCACCGGGAAAAATTTCGTGATTTAAGCTTTTAGAGCAAATATTTCCGTTGTGTAATTACTTAACTCTCGTATAGTATAATATATTTTGACCTTTCTATTGAACTGATGCTGATGAGCTATAAAGTCAATGAGTGAGTCGCGGACTATGAATGGGTAGTTTATTACCGGATTGAGGTTCTGGGCATGATGTATATTGGCAATATTAGCTCCTTCTTCCGCTGCTTTGTCGAATCCGGCTGGTTTACTGTGGTAGTATCTTTCCGAGAAGTGTTTTGCTGTATTTACAGGCTTTACTGGTGTGATAAGCAATGCAAATTCAAAATCTTTTATCTCAGATGAGATGGTATCCATACCGGTTTGGGCAATAACTGTCGCCCGCTTTCCTTTTGAGCCTGTTACTGATATTGAACCATGCCCGTTGTTCGACCATGTCTGTGGTGGAGCAGGTTTGTAATCGTTCAATAATGGGCCATTATAACCCGAGCCCCCCCGAAATTCCACATGAAGCCCAGCCTTGTCATTTCCCATCCAATAACTATCCCAGGGCCCTTCCCAGTCCCAGCTGTGGCTTACGGGCCGTGATCCCCCCTTCAAAGCCTGTCCCCATGAAATATTCAGAAGCATAGGGAGTATAAACAGATATAAGTTTAATGTTTTTACCGTTATCGGAGTGTTTGCTGATAATTGAATATTAAAACGTATATATCCATCATATTCCATATATGCGGAGCAATTGAAGAGGATGTTTTTTTGTGACGATGAGGAAGTCCACTTTATCAATCCATCGGCCTCTTTGTGTAAGGAAGTATTGGTGGCGTTAAATTCAATTATTTCCTTATCAGTTTCAATAAGGAACTTTAGCGGTTTTTCCAGAACCTGCTTATTGTTGATTTTAATGGATGAGGGGAGGCCGTTTTTGGCAATGGTTATTTTTTTTATCGGTAGCGGTAATTGTGTTGCCGTCTATTGTCATTGGTTTGTATGGATAAACAGGAAGATTATCTTCTCCTATCCGCGAATTTAGCCAACGCAGGCGTGCATGCCTCCATAAGTCGCCATCCCCCCTTTATCTGCAAGGATCTCTTCTACTACTTCAATTTGCACCGGGATGCTTCGCGGTGAAATTCCATCGGCAGTCAATGTTACAACACCTTTATAAAAACCTGGTTTTGCATTTTCGGGAATCTGGATACCACACCATAAAGCCTGAACTTTGTCTTTAGGAACATTTACAGTAAATGTTAGAGGGTTGCCATCCCAGTTAACTCCTTCCTGATTGAAGCAAGTTACCTCTTTTTTTTGAGATTCGATCACTATTATTCGTGAAATCGCTGAATATAAGCCGAACGTTTTTAACTTCCTGATGTGCTGCCCACAAGCCGATCTGCCAAACATAATATTCATTGCGCATGGCTCTTCCGGAGAAACTTTCTGAAATTACATTTTTTTGTCCAGTGTGCAGGAATTTGATTCGTAAGGCGGATTGGGAATGCCCTGTCTTCTGTAAAAATAATTGGATTCCCGACATGTTCATTACGTAAGCTATCCATCTCTTTTGAGTAGCAATACATCCCATAGGTGTGAAAAAGTCGAAACGTGAACGACTTTCGAATCGTATCAACCGGCTTTGGGTAATGTTTCAATGTTTTTTTTGGCAGGGAGGAGAGCCATCCTTTGTCCGCTTCATATACCGGAGGCAGGTAATCGTTCCATGGTTCTCCATAACGGGCGTCGTTCCATCCTTTTCGATATCTGTATGGCATATAGTAGATATAATATACTGCAGATGCTGCATCCGGCTCAAAGACAACAGTACCTGATTCAGATGAAAACTCAGTGATGGAGATGTTTTTTTATTTCATTCCCGGTTTCGGAATTGATCACGATAATTTTTTTTGTTTCGGGCCGCATATCCGGTCGCCTCCAGGGTAACTTTACATATACTGCATTAGTGTTTTCAAGACTGTTAAAGGATACAATGGCCCGATGATTACCATATCCGTCGCGCGCCAAAGTGTGTCAGAAACAACAAAAGGAATTCCATCTGGGGGGGCATATGGCATGTATTGACTATCCCCATCTTGAGAGAATGATTTTCCAAAAATGATTAAATGTAGAATTAAAAGAAAAAGAAATTTTTTTTCATTTGTTTTGTTTTCAAGTGTTAGGTGCTTATTTAACTATCAATTTTAACTGTTTAATTATTTGCCGCAAATATAATTAATTAACTGTTTATTTAATTCGACAACATGGATTATTAAGTAAAAAAAATTACATGGCGATTATTTTACATATTTATATTAGACAAAGGCCTATTGTTAAAAACAGGCCTTTGTCATTTGATTGCTGATTTTAATATCCAGGATTCTGATCGTCTTTCAACAGTGGATTCACGTCAATGGCACCAGTGGGTATCGGCATCAATAATAACCGGTCGTCCCAGGTTTTGTTAATGACCACACTTCCGTCGGGAGCATATGAGGGCCCATTGAGGTGCTTGTTGCAATACTCACTTCCGTAACGGCGCACATCATCGTAACGATGACCCTCAACGGCAAGTTCAATGCGACGTTCGTTGCGCAAGAATTCAATAGCTTGTTCCTTTGTCAGGTTTACAGGTATCTCAGGCATACCGCAACGGTCGCGAATTTCATTTAGCGCAGCACGAACATCGGAGTCGTAACTCGCGTTCATCAAATGAGCTTCAGCAAACGTTAATAATACTTCGGCGTAGCGAATTGTCGGATAATCATCTGATGAGCCGAACCTGTCCCATGGATTTATTGAAACCATCTTACGATAGCTGAACCCGGTCCAGGATTCATTTCCGTTTCTATCAATCACAGAGGGATCCCATTTGTAATAAAATTCGCCTTTTGGTGAACCGTGCCATCCCTTGAAGGGGAACATAAGTGTCACATATAAGCGGCTGTCTCTATTTTTAAATTCTTTCATGTAATTATACGTCATTAGCTCATTGCTTGTCGCGAATAACTTATAATCATCTGTAGACAAATCCTTGGCATGATTCCATATTGCTTTAAAGTCTTCTGCTCTCTGGTCGGCAGAAATTCTGTTCTGCATAGTTTTTCCATCAACTTTCCAATACGCGTCTACCAAGTCTTGCATAGGTTCAAATGATGAATAACCGTGATGGATAGACATTGACATAGGAATCATGTAGGTGTAACGTGACCAGTCGTAGTTGTTTGCATCAGCCATGTATTCTCGTGTAACCACATACTCCGGGTTTGATGGGCTGGCATTCTCTTTTTGCCAAAGTGTTTCATAGCTGAACATACCGCGTATAAACTTTTCTTTATCGATACCCAGTTCGTTAAAATCAACATACAGATCCATCTCCAGGGCTTCCTTTTTTTTGTGCATCATCTAATGCTCCAGTCATACGGAACAAGGAGTGTTTGCCACTATCCATTACCTCCTTGGCCGATTTTTCTGCTTCAGCGTAATTCTTGAAATACAAAGCTGCCCGGGCCCGCAAGGCTAAAGCTCCGTAACGTGTTATTCGTCCCGATTCATTCATATAACCACCAGAATATTTCTCGGGGAGAATTTTGGAAATCTCCTCTAATTCATCTAATATGAAAGAGCGTACTTTTCTACTGGATCGCGGGGTACATTCTCGGCGTTGTAGGTCATCAAATCAGTTATTATGGCAACCTTACCGTAATATTGCGTCATTTCCAAATATGCAAATGCTCTGAAAAGCGTGCTTCCGCCTTCATACGGTTTTTTTATGTTTTCATTCATTTCACAGTTATCAACGTTTTTCAGGAAGTTATTTGCTAAACGTATACTTTCAAAACTGTAGTCTCCGTACGTTGCTGCTGTACTGATTCCGTTTTGTTGAACCAACTCGAAATTACCTTCCCATGGTTTGTGGCTATGGGCGTTATCCGTACACATTTCATCCCATATATCCATTGCTTTCATTGAAGAGTAGCAACTATTAAGTGCGTACCATGCATCTTTTTCTGTTTCCCAGAAACTTTCAGCAGATATTTCGGCGGGAGGTACTACTTCCAGGTCGCATGCCGTAAAAAAAGCAGCTAATACAAGCAGTGCAAGGATTTTATTTATTTGTAGTTTCATATTCATTATTTTATTAATCATTAAAATGAGAAGTTTACACCTAATGCCATAGATTTTGTTCCTAACGCAGATACAACACTTCCTGCCGTTTCGGGATCAAAATCTTTCATTTTTTTTGTCGGCGCGAATAGTCAACAAGTTCTCACCTGTCAGGAAAAACTTCATAGAGTTCATATTGAGTTTTGAAAGTGCACTTTTGGGTACTAAATAACCAAGCGTGATGGTTTTTATGCGAAAATAGTCAGAGTTGTACAAGCTGTAAGAACTGAATGCTCTGTTGTAAGATGTATGTGGATCGCTTGCATCATAAATTCTTGGGTAAATGGCGTACTGGTCAGGATTGGATTCTGTCCAGCGCTTCATGTGAAACCTTCTTGGGTTGTCTTGTCCGTGGAAGAACGGGTGAAGTTGATATACTTCAAATGCAACGTTCGTTCCGTTTATGCCTTGGCCGAAAACTGATAAATCGAAGTTTCGGTATATTACACTCATATTCAATCCATAAGTAATGTTGGGTACATCATTGCCAATAATGGCGCGGTCATCATTTGTTATCGATTCTTTATATTTTATATCTCGTTGCGGAATAAATTTTATGTCACCTGCATTAGGCACTACGTTCCCATACTTATAGTATTCAGAATTGTCAATGTCGGACTGTGTGTACAATCCATCAGTTTTAAATCCATAGAAAGACCCTATAGACTCTCCTTCCCTTAGAATATATTTTCCGACACCGTGAGGCATATTGCTGATAATGTCTTTAGATGTTGCCAAATCAATAATGCGGTTATTATTAATAGAAACATTTCCTCCAATTACATAGCTTATTTTACCGATAGTATTTTGATGGTTAAGTGTAAACTCGAAACCTTTGTTTCGTACTTTTGCTATATTTTGAGATGGGGGGGGTTGCTTATGCCGGTCTCCCACGGCACATTATACCCAAGCAGGATGTCGCTGGTTTTTTTAATGTAGTAATCGGCAGTTGCTCTCAGCTTTCCGTTCCAGAAGTCTGCATCAAGCCCGATGTCGGACATGGTGACTTTCTCCCATCCCAGTTTTTCGTTTGCAGGCTTTGACTCTCTGATTCCCTTAACGGGGGGTGTTATCAAATGTGTAGTTTGAATTTGATGCATAGTTTTGAAAATAGTCATAATTACCCACATTATTGATGTTGCCCAGTGAACCGTAAGATACCCTTAGTTTAAGATTGTCGAGCCAGCTTCTTGTTTCCTTCATAAATGTTTCCTCACTAATTCTCCATCCGGCAGAAAATGATGGGAAGTAACCCCAACGGTTGTCTTTGTGAAAACGAGACGAGGCATCAGCTCTGAAGTTCGCTTCCACCAAATAGCGGTCAGACAGAGAGTAGGTAATGCGAGAAAAGTAGGAAAGCATCTTATTTTCTGTTGAGCCTGAAGAGTTTTTGTAATTAGGCCCGGAAGTAGCTCCGGCAGACATGTCGGTAAAGGTGTCAGCGGGAAATTTCACGAGATCCGTTGAGAGCTTCATATTTGTATTGCTCATATGAGCTTCCGAGTAAAAATGTTAAATCGTGAATATCTTTTTTTATGACTGTAATTAGCAGTAGTTGTATAGTTCAGCCACATGTTGCTGTTCCAGTCCATATTCATGATATTTTGTGTATTACCCGAACCGTTAACCATTGTGCCTGGAGATAAGTAGTTGGGAACCAGGTCTCTTGTGCCGCTATAGCTTTTACCTTTATATTCAGTATTCTGATATACCCCCCCTTGCGCTGAAATAATCAGATCTTTTAAAGGCTTGAGGTCCACTCCTATCTCGAACATTGAATTGGTGGTTTTATTTTCCGACCAACTCCTGTCACCGTAAGAACGCAACGGGTTGCCGCCGATAAATGTACCGCTTGCCAGCTGTCCTGCATTTATAGATCCCCCAATCGCCGTTAGATTGCTTTGCTACAAAAGTTGATGGTACTATCAACATGTTGGCCATTGATGGGGGGGTTCCTCCATCAACTCGTCTGGTACGTTGAATATATTTCACTTTCCCATTGAAAGTAAGCCAGCTTGTTAAATCTGAAGAAACATTCAGATTCAGATTATATCGTTGATTGTTCCGGTTCTTAAAGCTTTCGGTGTCATATAAATATCCCAACCCTGTATAATATCTGATCTTTTCGCTTCCACCGTTAAAGCTTAATGAGTGCTGGGTCGTTGGTGCATAATCCTTGAAAATTAGATCTGCCCAGTTTGTGTTCGGATACAGATCTGGTTTGCTACCATCTTTAAACCATTTAATTTCATCATCTGAAAATCCCTGGTTTTTCCCTCCCGCCGGATTAGAATTGAATTTTGCTTCGTTGAAAAGTTCGGCATATTCCCATGAGTTTACGTATTTAGGTTCGTATGTAGGCGTTTTAAATCCGTAATATCCGCTATAAGAGACATTTACGTTGCCCTGTTTTCCCTGTCTTGTGGTTACTAATACAACTCCGTAGGCGGCACGTGATCCATAAATTGCCGATGAAGCAGCATCTTTCAGAAAAGAGATTGATTCGATACTGTTTGGATCTAAGTTCGCAAAAACGAAGCGTCAGATATAGCTCCATCAATTACATATAGAGGTGCTGAGGTTCCCAGATTTCCTCGTCCACGAAAATTAATACTGGGCGTTTGTCCCGGACGGGATATAACCGTAACACCTGCAGCCGCACCTTGGATGGCTGACAGAACATTGGGCTGAACACGGTCTTTAATATCATCTGTATTAATGGATGTTACCGAACCGGTCAGGTTGATTTTTTTGCACCCATACCCTACAACTACCAATTCTTCCAATGTTTTGTATCTTCCTGCATCGTGATGTTGAAGGATGAGCGCCCGCTTACAGGCACCTCTTCGTTTCGATAACCAATGTATGAAACAATCAATATACTACCGGAAGACACTTCGAGAGTAAAATCACCATCCATATTGGTGACTGTTCCATTCGATGGATTTTCTTTTTCAATAATTGTTGCGCCGATGATCGGTTCTCCGGCAGCATCAACAATATGGCCTTTAATGGCTGTTTTTTTTATTTTGATCTTCAGTGATACTTTTTTTGACTAACATTATCTTTTTCAATTAATACAATAATGTTGTTTTCATTCTTTCTGTACGTAATATTTGTTCCTGCAAGTAATTGTTGCATAACAACGTCAATACCGGAATTAGTTACCCTGGTGGTGCTTTTTTTTCTCTAACCCCCCCTTAAGCGACTCATTGTAAAAAAACTTGTATTCGCTCACCTTTTCAATCTCTTTCAAAGTTTCGCGTAAAGGTCTGTTTCGCACATTAATGGTAATTTGTGCGAAGACCTGACTTGTAACAAACATCAAAAGCGAAACCATGAGAAGCTTCACTATTGAACCTGCCTTTAATAATTGTTTTTGCCTCATAAATTAAATTTTTTTTAAGTGTTGACCTTGGTCGCCGGGATAAAAATCATATTAGGTTTCACTCTTATCTCCGATGAATGAAAAATATATAATAGGTTTTTCTCCAGTGTGCTTATCCCGCCTGTTAATAATAGTACAGGAATGTAAAATGATTCCGCTAATAGGTTAACTATAATTAGCAATATTTAACTGACCGGTTTTTAAGAAAACAGATAGCTTTTGAAAAAGGATAAATAGAAAGCCATTTAAACGACTATTTGTTTTGGAGTGTTACTTTAATAATGGCGGAGAAAGGCCCCAAGCGTACAGCTAAAGGTCTGTGCCTGATTTGGCGTGTTACCATAATATTAACTAAGAAAGACCTGATCGTGAACTACTCTTTGTAATATAACTCTATAACAGTACCATTCATTTCATAGTACATGGGCGATGTGAGTGATAATATATCCATTGCATTGCGAATACTGCTGTTTCCGAGGGTTCCCGAAAAACGAATTGGGCGAAGGCTGTCGGAGGCAAACCTGATTTCTACATTGAAAACGCGTGATAGCGTATTGGCAATTTCTTCAAAGGAGCGATTTTCGAAATAGATATTTCCGTCTTTCCACTGCACAAAATCGGAAGCATAAACTTTGTCAGTGGAAAGCGTTTGAAGTGATCTGTCTATTGTAACGCGTTCGTTTTCCGTTAGTATGTGTTCCTGCCCCCCCAGCGCTATTACTTTGATTTTTCCTTCCAGTAAAACGGATGAAACATATCTTTCATCATTATATGCGTTCACGTTGAAAGCAGTACCCAACGCCTGGATATCCATTTCACCGGTTCTTACAATAAACGGGCGTTCAGCATCTTTAGCCACTTCAAAATAGGCTTCGCCTTCAAGGTAAACATTACGCTCTTTGCGGTTGAAACCTTCGTTGTAAGTAAGCGAAGAACCGGAATTTATCCATACGTGGCTACCATCAGCGAGCATAATATCGGCCTTTTCGCCATTGCCAGCAGTGACGGTTACATTATTATTGTTGTTGTAAGTTTGGTTTATAGTGATATAATATGCTAAAAATGCTGATAAAACCGGAAGCATTATGATGGCTACCCACTGCATGGCTTTTCGCCATACAGGTTGTATGAGCTTGCGCGTGCTTTTTTTTGAAGGGAAAACAGTCGTGCGAATATTTTCATACATACGGTTTATGATTTCTTCATCGAATTCCGATTCGCTATTTTCAAGTCCTTTTTCCAATAATTGATTGATGTATTTGTCCCTCCGAAGCATAGTGAGTAGACGTTCTTTCTCTTCTTCAGAGGCCTCGTTCCGGAGATATTTCTCAAAAAGCAATATGTATTTTTCTTTTTCCATTATTTGATCGAGTTGTTAGTTATGGGGGGGGTGTAATGTATTTACCAGTTGACTACCCTGAAGCTCCTTTATTAAATAGTACAGCTTGTGATTGGAATTACCTTAATCATACGTTGTGCATTATGTTAAATTAACAAACAGATTCCCAAGAGAAACAATTTATCGTAGTTCTTTTCAAACTCCTTTCGTATAAATTTAGTTGCCAGTGAAAGTTGAGTTTCTACAGTGCTGACGGATATTTTCATTACCTTCGCGATTTGCCTAGTTGATAAATCTTCTTTTCTTCTTAATATAAAATCCTTTTCTAGATGGGGGTAATTGCTCGATAAGCTCATTTATGTAGTTTTCAAGCCATTTTCTATCAATTTCTTTCTCGGTTACCGTGTCATGAACCGGCTGCTCTTTTGAAACATACTCATGATACAAGAATTCAACGGTTTGTCTTTGGTACTTGTTAAGCAGCATGTTTTTCGCGATAACGGATAGAAAAGAAAGAATAGACTTCTCTGGATTAATCTGCTGGTGGATTACCCACAGTTTTACGAATACTGATTGAACAATCTCTTCTGCCATATACCGGTCTCCATGAGAGATGGTCATAATGAAGTTGTAAAGCTTTCCGGCGTATCGTTTGTAGATAGTTTCAAAAGCTTTTTCCGAGCCGTTCTTTAATTCAATAAGATCGTTTACTTCATCAGACATCTCTTACAGGCAACTAATTTTTTTATTTGTCTTTTCCCGGTAAATTACAATCCCTTATTTATCTATACCAGAGCGTAATCATCTCTCGGCCAGTGCTCAAAGAACTGTTAAAGGTAGATCGATAGAATTTCACTGTTTTGATGCTTGCCAATATTGTATAACACTCCGCTGTGAAGCATTCAAAAATTGGCTTACCAAGTGACACTGTGTTATGTTCAGCTCAAGCTTTCTCATTCAGGATAACACCAGGCTTGTTGTTAAACATAACAAAAATAAATTTTTATCAGTGCCAGTTCCGGTCAGGCAGGGTTTGTACGAAATTTATTTACAAAAATACAATTTTTTTTCATGAAAAGATGATGAAACTCGTTTTGAACTTCATCTATTCAGAATTGTTATAACTAATTATGAAAGAGAATCTCAGTTACAAAATATATATCACAGGCGAGCCGGCTATGTCTGAACTCTCCTTTCAACAGATAAAAGGTATTGCATCGTTTCATTTTAACGGCAGACAGAAAATGATAACGATAGCAATAGATGAAAATATAATGATGCTGCAGCAGAGATACTGCAGGAGGTGGCAGCTGTCATCAGGAAATCGGGAGGAGAGGTAAAAACTGAAAAAATCATCCGGCCGGTGCTCAACATGACTTGTTCTGCGTGCGCATCAAGTACTCAGAATATCCTTTCGTTTGTTCCGGGTGTGCTTGCCGCATCTGTTAACTATGGCAATGGTAAAGGGAATATTGAGTTCCTTCCGGGTGTTGTAACTCCTTCGGATATGAAAACTGCCCTTCGTGAGATAGGGTACGATTTGTTGATAGAGGAGGAAGAGGTTTCGTTTGAAAATCTGGAACATCTCCGGGAAGAGAATTATATAAAACTTCGTCGTGATACTATCTGGGCAGTGGGATTGGCTGTCCCCCCCTGGTGATTATAGGCATGTTTTTTTTATGTATGCTCCGTTTGCCAACATAGCGATGTGGTTGCTGGCAACCCCCCCTGCCCTGTTTATATTCGGACGACGTTTTTTTGTTGGTGCCTGGAAGCAAGCCAAACACCATACCGCCAACATGGATACGCTGGTTGCACTAAGTACCGGGATCGCCTATCTGTTCAGCCTTTTTAATATGCTCTACCCTCGGTTTTGGGAAAACCGCGGTTTGGAAGCACATGTTTATTTTGAGGCGGCGGGTGTGATTATCGCCTTTATCCTGCTTGGGAAATTGCTAGAAGCCCGTGCCAGGGGGGGAAACACCTCTGAGGCTATCAGGAAGCTGATGGGGCTGCAGCCCTCCACTGTGATTGTTTTCAGGGACGGGAAACCGGAAGAGATTCCCATTGAAGAGGTACTTGTAGGTGATATAGTTCTCGTGAAGCCGGGAGACAAAATTGCTGTGGATGGCGAGGTGACGGAAGGAAGTTCTTTTGTAGATGAAAGCATGATATCAGGTGAACCGATTCATGTTGAAAAACTCCCGGGAGAAAAGGTTTATGCCGGTACCATCAACCAGAAAGGAAGCTTCCGCTTCAAGGCCCGGAAGGTGGGTAAGGAGACGTTGCTGGCACATATAATAAAAACCGTGGATGAAGCACAGGGAAGTAAGGCACCCGTACAGGGATTGGTGGACAGAATTGCAGGTGTATTTGTTCCGGTAGTGATCATTATTGCTTTGCTGAGCTTTGTTGTTTGGGTTATTTCCGGTGGTGGCAACGGCTTTGTTTTCGGACTGATGGCGATGGTGACGGTGCTGGTGATTGCCTGTCCCTGTGCTCTGGGACTGGCCACACCTACAGCCATTATGGTTGGTATAGGTAAAGGAGCGGAAGAGGGTATTCTGATCAAGGATGCCGAGAGCCTGGAGATGACAAAGGATATTGATGTTGTGGTGCTCGATAAGACCGGTACCATTACCGAGGGGGGGAGGCCGCAGGTTAGCTCTGTTATGTGGGAGCCTGGTATTCTTACGTTTTATCATGACATCTTTTACAGTATTGAATACAGGTCGGAGCATCCCCCCCTGGCGGATGCTATCACGGGAGCACTGAAAGAGAACTGTACATTACTTGGCGATGTGACTGTGCAACAGGTAAGCGGAAGAGGAATAGAGGGGGGGAGATATAATGGGTTGACGTATTATGTGGGGGGGAATGAGCAGTTTATAAAGGAGAAGAACATATTGATCTCATCTGAACTGCAACGCAAAATCGACGAAGAACTGAATGTTGCGCATACTGTCTCCCTGTTTGCCGATGAGAAGAAGGCATATGGTGTGGTAGGTATTACCGATAAAATGAAACCTACTTCCAGAGAGGCGATAGATAAACTTCGCGATATGGGAATTGACGTGGCTATATATACCGGAGATAATGAGAAAGTAGCAGCTGCATTGGCAAAAGAGTTGGGCATCACTCACTATAAAGGGAGTGTCTTACCCGAAGAAAAGGCCGAAATGGTGAAGGAACTCCAGCAAAAGGGAAAAAAAGTTGCGATGGTGGGAGATGGAATAAACGATAGTGGTGCGCTGGCTCAGGCCGATGTAAGCATCGCCATGGGAGCGGGGGGGAGCGATATCGCAATGGATGTGGCGAAAATGACCATTATTTCTTCTGATCTGAATAAGATACCTAAGGCAATCCAACTCTCCCGGGCAACAGTCAAGACCATCCGTCAGAACCTTTTTTTGGGCGTTTATTTATAATATTATTGGCATCCCCATAGCGGCAGGGGGGGTATTGTATCCTCTCACAGGCTTTATGCTAAACCCCATGATTGCTGGTGCTGCAATGGCATTGAGTTCTGTAAGTGTGGTGACAAACAGCCTGCGTCTGAAGAACAAAAAAATATGACAATGCTTATTTTCCGGAAAATATCCCGGAAAGCAACGTAAAGGCATGCCCTTAGGCTCTACCCTTTGTTATGACGGACAAATATCTTCAAAAGACCACGCCCTCCGGATGGTAGGACAGAATGGGAATACCCAGAACATGTTCCACGTACTGAAATAGTAGAACAGTTTGTGGTTTAGCTTGAAGCCATAGTCCACACCCGGTTCATATCCAACGATGGTCTGAAAAAAAAGATCTTCTGCCCGGTTGTGTAGCCAGATAGTTCCAGGCCGACACATATTGTTGGTTCCAGCCTTCGTAGTACTGTTGCGAACGGTACCTGGCCGGTGAATCCTGGAGTGTATACCAGGTCTCGAATCCCGCATCCATGACAATCAGCTCGTATTCCACGGAATCTTCCGGAGCGGCCTCACTACCGTTCGGTTCAATCTTTACCAATCCTTTTGGCCCCGAGCAGGCAACAATGAATGATACGGCTGTAAATAAAAGGAATAACTTTTTCATCTGATTATTTATTTTTTTTCATTTGTGTAAGGAATGTCCGCGTTAGACTAAATGAGCAGAGTCAAGCTTGCTTGAACTATGCTACTGCGAGCGAATACCTACCTTTCATCGATTGCAAGCAATTCATGCCCGTTTTATAACCGGTTATTTACTATATATAACAGCTGAATTAAACTTTAGTTAGCTCGGTTCTTCCGGGAGTTTCTTTGCTATTTTTTTTATGTAGATGTCGTAGCTTGAAATCAGTAATCCAACTACTTCGGAGTAGTTCTCACGCCCCCCCGAGCTTACTTTGTTTGTTTTCAGATAAGCATCATAGCCCCCCCTGTCCTGCACCTCCGAGAGAGACTTGTTCCTGACGACCAGCCAGTGTTCCCGGTTTCTTCTCAAATCTGCGATTATTTCCGTTCGTATTGGCGATGTCAATGACTCAACCTCATCCGGCAGAAAATAAGCAGCATCGTTCATCAAATAGAGAAGCGTTGAGACATAAGCACTGTACCGAATTCGTTCATCTTCGCTTCCCACGCAAACAATAAATGCATACAGGTTGGCTTCCGATTCGGTCGCAATACCAAACTGATGGGCCATTTCATGTGCCAATGTGAAAGGGTAAGTGAAATTCAGGCTGTAGTCGTTCACATGAATTTCATTGAAAAAAAAGGTCCGAAATACCCGGAGACACCCATTTTCGAGTAGAGCGATTCAAACATCATGGGTTTTACTCTTCTTTTGCCATTGGGGGGGTAGGCAATCCCCAGCTTCCGGTGCAATGAGATATAAGATTTTTCAATCTCTTCCCGGACAATCTCTTTGTCCACGATATCGAAATCCACAAAAGCGTTGTTGGCATCTGCAATAAAACGAACAGCAAAGTTTTTTTTAGATTTTCTGCGCCAAATGTAGTCTCCTGGAGATCGCTCTTCGCATAAAAATCTTCCCTGAAATAGGAGATGCCCCATGCGAAATAAAACCAGGTGACCAGAATCGTCGCAAAACGAACCAGCGAATAAAGAAACTTTTTAAAACCACTCTTCCGAATGATCACAAAGAGAATCAGCTTTATCAGATAAAGTGACGCTGCCATAATAAACAGGTCGTAGAGTGAAAAGGGGGGGAATAACCCCGATAGCATGGATAGCACGGTTGCAACCGCAGGGTAAATGTGGCGCATATACCATTCCGAAAGGGGGGGTGCTGCGGCTGAAAATGATTATCACTCCAAACAACGCCCCTGCAACTGTCAGCAGATGCGTAAATTTGTGCCTGTTTTGTTTTTTTGCCATTTCCAAAAATAATGCATTTATTGCGAATCTTTGCTCTCTGCCCCCCCGCTAAATCATCACATTTGTTTTGGTTATTTGTTTCTTGTTCAATGTTTTTGAAGATCCAGCCTGTCTTTGAACAGGAAATAATCCTCAACCGAGCTTGGGTTTGTCTTATGATCCTCCGTATCTTCTCCTAATATACTCCGTATTTATTTGGTGTTATTATGGTTTTAAAATGGTTTTATAATGGTCTAAATACAGACCATTATAAGAGAATTTCCCTTCAGCTCCCAATTGGTTTAGGGGGGGAAATATGAACAAAAAAAGGTTTACATTTGTCTTTAAAATGAAAGTTTGATGTTTCAAAGAACAGCTGCTTCCATCTAATTTTAATAAGGAAATAAAATGAGAACTATCAGATTCAAAACAAATATAAATTGCTCAAACTGCCTAGCTAAGGTTACCCCCCCTTTTTTTTGAATAGAAAGGAAGGAATACATTCATGGAATATGGAGCTTGACAATCCAGATAAAATATTGGTTGTGGAAACGGAAGATCTAGTTCCGGAGGATATCATCAAAACCGTGAAACGAACCGGTTTTGATGCAGAGGTAATTTAACCTGAATATGGTTTAAAGTTAAAAAAAGAAAAAAAATGTTGCGTGTTATTTTTCGATCGTATATATTTGCAACCAAAATAATAGCGAAATGACGAATCTACTTATAAACGGATATTGGTGGCGCTACTTACTACTCAAAATGTCGTAAGGAGAAGCATCGTGCGTTTATAGTAAATCGAAAAAAAATATAAAGAGCCTGTCGCAATCCTGCGACAGGCTCTTTGTGTTTTAGCATATACAAACTGCAGGCAGGATATTGACAATAGGCAGACAACAAACGGATTGGACGAAATAGAGGAGATAGGTTGATCAAACAATTGTCAACATTCGATACTTCTTTCGTGGGCCGCTACAGAAGACAATTAAATAAATAAACATATGCAACATTTTTCAATTGATGGGAAGGGATATTATGGGGAGTTTGGAGGAGCATACATTCCTGAAATACTGCATCAGTGTGTAACAGACCTCAAGGAGGCTTATCTGGCAATTATCGAGAGTAAGAGCTTTCAGAAAGAGTTTAACCGGCTTCTGCACGATTATGTGGGGCGGCCTTCGCCGCTTTATTACTCAAACCGTCTGTCGGAGCGTTTCGGGGGCGAAGATATATCTGAAACGGGAAGACCTAAACCATACGGGTGCACATAAAATAAACAACACCACCGGACAGATCCTGATAGCCCGTGAAATGGGTAAAACACGTATTATTGCAGAGACAGGAGCAGGACAACACGGCGTAGCAACGGCTACTGTTTGTGCACTGATGCAGATGCCGTGTACGGTTTACATGGGAAAAACCGATGTAGAACGTCAGCAGGTGAATGTGAGAAAGATGGAGATGTTGGGTGCAAAGGTTGTTCCGGTCACTTCCGGTAATATGACACTGAAAGACGCCACCAACGAGGCAATACGCGACTGGTGCAGCCATCCCGCCGACACCCACTACATTATAGGGTCGACCATCGGCCCCATCCCTATCCCGACCTTGTAGCACGTTTGCAATCGGTCATCAGTAAGGAGATCAGGGTTCAGCTTGCAGAAAAAGAGGGGCGTGATTATCCTGATTACCTCTTTGCCTGTGTGGGCGGCGGGAGTAATGCTGCTGGTACCATTTATGAGTACCTGGATAATGAAAAGGTTCGCATAGTGTTGGCTGAAGCTGGAGGTAAAGGAATAGACAGCGGCGAATCGGCTGCTACAATCCATCTGGGTAAACCGGGTGTGTTGCACGGCTGCAGAACACTGCTGATGCAGACCGAAGACGGGCAGATCACTGAGCCCTATTCCATCTCTGCCGGACTCGATTACCCGGGCATAGGTCCGGTACATGCCAATCTTGCAGCTACAGGGCGAGCAAAAGTGTACGCTATCAACGATAACGAAGCGCTAAGAGCTGCATTTGACCTTACACGGCATGAAGGTATAATTCCGGCACTTGAATCTGCTCATGCTCTTGCAGCGCTCGAGAAAGTGGATTTCTCTCCCGGTGATATTGTTGTATTGACACTTTCCGGAAGAGGAGACAAGGATCTCGATACATATTTCAGGTATGAAAAGAGTACTAAACATAATAAAACTATTATCGTATGATATACAAATTTGAAACTAACAGCAAAAGGTGATGGGTGACTTGCATACCCCCCCGTGAGCACTTACCTGAAAGTAAGGGATGCATTTCCCCAGTCGGCATTGCTTGAGAGCTCCGACTACCATGCCAATGAGAACAGTATCTCTTATTTGGCACTAAAGCCAATTGCACGAGTTGAGGTGAACAGGGGTATCTGCAGATTCCTCTTTCCTGATGACCGGGAGGAAGAACGGCAACTTTCGGAAGATTTTACCATCTCCGATGCACTAAACAGCTTTATTGGACATTTTGAAGTGACTGGTAGTGAAAGTGGGCATTGCGGATTATTCGGCTTCACTACATTCAACTGTGTGAAATATACGGATAATATTGCTGTGCGAGAGAGCATAGAGGAGCGGAACGATGCCCCCGACATGCTCTATATCCTATATAAATATGTGATGATCTTCAACCATTTTACAGATGAAATCACACTGATAGAACTGAAAGAGCAAGGAGAGCTTAGCACTCTACACAAACTGGAATCACTTATAAATCAACGTAACTATGCTACTTACAACTTTTTTTTATAGAAGGAGAAGAATACAGCACCATGACCGACGAACAATTCAAAAATAGTGTGCGTGAAGGAGTGGAGCACTGCGTAGGTGGTAGGCTATTTCAGATTGTTCTTTCGAGAAGGTTTGTGCAACCCTTTTCGGGTGACGATTTCAAGGTTTACCGTGCATTACGTTCCATAAACCCTTCACCTTATCTTTTCTATTTCGACTTCGGCGGATTCCGCATTTTTGGTTCATCACCCGAGACGCACTGTAAGATAGAAGGATCGACCATAACTATTGATCCGATTGCCGGGACAACCAAACGGAGCGGTAACTACCAGGATGATATGAAAGCTTTGGATTATCTATTGAACGATCCGAAAGAGAATGCGGAGCATGCGATGCTGGTAGATCTTGCACGGGACGATTTGAGTCGTAATGCACACGATGTAAAGGTGGAGTTCTTCAAAGAGCCTCAGTTTTATTCTCATGTGATACACCTGGTTTCACGCGTGAGCGGAACTCTCAATGGAAATGCCGATCACATAAAAGCTTTTTTTTGACACTTTCCCTGCCGGCACTCTTTCCGGTGCACCAAAGGTGAGGGCTATGCAGCTCATTTCCGAAATAGAGCCTCACAACCGCGGTGCATATGGTGGATGTATTGGGTTTATTGGTCTTAATTGCGATTTGAGCCAGGCTATTACTATCCGGACCTTTGTGAGCAGGAATAATGATCTGTGGTATCAGGCCGGTGCAGGTGTAATTGCTCAAAGTAACGATACTTACGAACTGAACGAAGTAAATAATAAGCTGGGAGCGTTGAAGCTGGCCATCGACAAAGCGGCAACTCTCTTTAATGCATAAATATCAAGCGGTACAATGATAATATAGCGCTCACTTGTTTTGCTCAAACAGCTTATCAGATTACGACTGTTTCATCGAATGGGTTCCCACTATACATTTCACAGGCCTCATATTTAGCTGTATATGTTTTAATTTATATATGCGAAACTTGAATAATAAAATATTTGAATATAGTATGAAAGAAATACTCTATAAGCTTTTTGACTCTCATTATCTTTCTCGAGAAGAAGCCAAACAGATACTTTTCAATATTGTAAATGGAGATATTCCCGATACCCAGATTGCATCTCTTATCACCTCCTTTCTGATGCGAAGCATATCGGTGGATGAGATACTGGGATTTCGCGATGCACTGCTTGAGATGCGTTTACCGACAGATCTGTCTGAATACAGTCCGCTGGATATTGTGGGAACAGGCGGCGACGGCAAAATACATTTAATATTTCTACATCGGCATGCTTTGTGGTTGCCGGAGCAGGATACAACGTAGTTAAGCATGGCAATTACGGGACCACCTCCATTAGTGGTGCAAGTAACGTTATTGAGCAGCTGGGAGTGAAGTTTACTACCGATATTAATCTTCTTCGAAAAAGTTTGGAGAACTGCCATATTACATATCTTCACGCTCCTCTGTTCAGCCCGGCATTAAAGGCTGTAGCTCCTGTGAGAAAAAGCCTTGGAGTCCGCAATTTTTTTCAATGTGCTGGGGGCCGCTTGTAAACCCTGTGCAACCCAAATACCAGATGCTGGGTGTCTA
>JMBV01000059.1_pt1 | contig 41490 bp, 47 predicted proteins | sample 616531 | NCBI WGS metagenome assembly JMBV01 (sample SAMN02727904, study PRJNA239997) | anaerobic digester metagenome | biome: anaerobic digester; isolation source: mesophilic anaerobic digester inoculated with municipal waste water sludge... | place: Germany: Bielefeld University, CeBiTec ...
TTCCGCTGCGATGTGGCAGGCGAAGTACCTACTGGCTTCTGGGAGGAGGCCAAAGATTCATTACTCTCTCTGAATCCTGATATTTTTCTGTTGGCTGAGGCCGAAAAGCCGGAACTAAATGAGACCGTTTTTGATGCCTATTATGCATGGGACTTTCATCATAAGATGAATATGGTGGCACAGGGCAAGGAGAATGCAGACTCACTGCGATTATCTCTTTTGAGAATGAACAACCGTTTTTCACCCGATGCTGTCCCGATGTTTTTCACCTCTAATCACGATGAGAATTCCTGGAACGGTACTGAGTTTGAGCGTATGGGCGACGATGCTGCAGAAACATTTGCCGTGCTAACCTATATGCTTCCGGGTATGCCGTTGATATACAGCGGACAAGAGGTGGGCTTGAACCGCCGGTTACAGTTCTTTGAGAAAGATTCAATCGATTGGGCCGATACCGGGGGGGGATTTACCTCTTTTTACAAGCGATTAAACGCATTTAAAAAGGATAACAATGCGTTGATGGCGCCCGAGCATGATGGTGAAATGTTGGAGATAACCAACGATTGTCCCATACATGTCTGGTCGTTCCGCCGTGTAAACAACGGAAACGAGGTGGTATGCGTTTTCAATTTCAGCAACAAGTCGGTTACAGTAAAGTTCAACGAAAAAAAATTCCGGGAGAAGGATTCTCATCTTTTCCCGATGCCTGTCAGGCGGTATCAGTTGATGAAATGGAGTTAGTGCCATGGGGATACCGAATCTACTCCAAGTAGAATGTTATGGCTTACAATCTCAACGTGGCAGGAAAATTGTTGGGGCCATAGCCCATGGCAATGCCTGGCCAGATTGTCCGCTTCCCTTGGATCAAAGCCTTCTGTGGATCAAAGCCTTCAGTTGGTGTAGCCGCAGCTGACTGGCTTGCTTGCAATAACGCTTCTCTTTTTCAAACTGGCATATATTTCGTTCATGAGGAAAGAGGTCCGTTCGAGGTAAAAAAAAGAGAGTGGAGGTTTTTTTAACATATAACAAAAGTCGCAGAAATGAAAAAAAATGTTTTTTTTGTCTCTTTTTCGGATAATTTTTTTGCATCTTTGAACTTGTTATTTTCTATTTCTAAACAAGAATGATTTGTTTTAAGTCATTTTTATTCCCGATTTTTGGGGTATGTATTTTATCGTATCTCATTTATTATTAGTTGATTCCAGTTGAAAGTCGGGAATTTGGTAAAAGCAATAATATAATGTTTCAGAGAAGAAGAAAAACATCGGTTTGGGTTGCGTTTATATGGTTGGTTGCGGCTTTAGGTGCTTGTGTTCCACGGGACAAGGGACAACAGGAGACAGAAACTCCGGAAGAAACATGTTTGGTATCCGAATACGGGATCTGCTTGGATTCCCTGGAAGTAAACCATTTTACCATTCAAAAAGGAGAATTGCTCTCCACTATACTCGTAAATTTAGGATTTACGGGTAAAGAAAGTGAGGAGATAACACAGGTAGTTTCACCCTTTCTGCCTCTTTCAAAATTACAAATAGGGAACAAGTACGCAACCATTACCACACGGGACTCTCTGGCAACTATTCAGTACCTTGTGTTTGAAAAATCGCGGACAGCTTATGCAGTCGTGGATCTCAGTTCCAGTGATATTGTAGCCTATGAAGATACAAAACCGGTGACTCTCAGGCGGGAATATACCGAAGGGGGGGTGATCACCTCCTCCATGTGGAACGCCATAGTAGATTCCGGTGCTTCGGCATTGCTCGCGCTGGCGCTTTCTGATTTGTACGCCTGGCAGATCGATTTTTTTTGATATTAAGAAGGGCGATTCGTTCCGTTTGATGTACGATGTAGCATACATCGATGATACCACAATGGTGGAAATATCATCAATAGAGGGTGCTGTCTTCACGCATAGGGGGGGTGAGATGTTCCCGGCGATTCCGTTCGAACAGGATTCCACAAGGGAGTATTTTGATGTGAGTGGAAACAGCTTGCGGAAAGAATTTCTGAAAGCGCCACTCGATTTTTTTCGTATTTCGTCCCGTTTTTCCAATTCACGTTATCATCCGGTACTCAAGCGGTACCGGCCTCATCATGGGGTGGACTATGCTGCGCCCAGGGGGTACACCCGTCAAAACAATAGGCGATGGACTGGTTATAGAAAAAGGGTATCAGTCCGGTGGGGGGGCAGGGAACTATTTAAAGATACGCCATAATTCAACCTATACTACCACCTACATGCACCTGAGCCGATTTGCCTCAGGAATCGGCAGGGGGGGTAGTTCCGTGAAGCAGGGAGAGGTTATAGGTTATGTAGGATCAAGCGGATTGTCAACAGGGCCTCATCTCGACTTTCGTGTACATAAGCACAACCGTCCGGTGAACCCTCTCACAATAGAGTCACCACCCAGTCGACCTGTGAAACAGGAGCTGATGGATAGCTTCCGGGTTGTTCAGCAACGGGTGATGCTTCAACTGGACAGCCTGCAAAGCGCACAACAGGTTTAGCATTGAAAGGAGACTCGCTGATCCTTGCATCGTCCCGTTCCTGATTATACAACATGAATTGTAATTTTAAACATAATATAATTCCTACTACATAGTTAGGGAAATACCACTCTCACGGCGAACGGGTTTTAATGGGGAGTATCTTGTCTGATGTTATTCCGTGAATGTGGAGAATATTCTGAAACTGTTGGCAGGGACGGTGATGTTCATTGTCGTTTCCGTCACATTCAGCGTTTCCGATCCGTTCAGATAGTTGTACCAGGTGCCGGTTTTCGGAAATGAGGTGGTGGTGTTGACGGGGGGGCATTGGTGAAATTGCCCGTGACCACTATTTGCTTGGCGTTTCCGAATGAGGAGAGCGTCAGGAAGCGGCCGTTGTCCCAGAACGACGGCGTTACTTTCCACTCCAGCGTGGCGGTGGCATTGAACAGTTCGGGATGGGTATTGCGCAGTCTGATCAGCCGGGTGTACACATCGTGCAACTGCTTCCGTTCGGCATTATTCAGGTAGTCCCATTTGACCGGCTTCTTGCCGGTACGGCCGTTATAATCAATGCTTACGTCGTAACCCATCTCTCCGAACTGCCACACCATCTTTGGACCGGGCACGGTGAAGAAGAAGGCGGCGTTGGCTGCCAGCTGGTTCATCCGTGCGGCCAGGTCGGTTTTAATAATACCATTCCCCCCCATTGACTCTGTTTGTAAGCCGCTCGTTCTTCATCATGGCTTTCCATGTAGCTTACCAGACTGTTTGCCGGGCGGGATGAGGTTTTGTAATAGGTCCCGTCGAATCCCGACTCGCTCGGATATCCCATTGCCGATTGGCAATAAGCCCAATTCATATTGCGCCAAACCATCATGCCGGCGTCGCCCAGTTCGGTCTCTTCCATATTATCGCAAAAATGTTCGAGAATCACGAGCGCATCCGCTTTGACCTCCTTGATGGCGCTGTTGTAATCCTTGATGATGGCCACGCGCGAAGCGTCGTAGTTGCCGGCTGTGGCCTCGGTGCTTCGGTTTTGAGTAAATCCTTTGGTCAAATCGAAACGGAAGCCGTCGATGCGGTATTCCTCCAGCAGGAACCGGAGGTTTCGTTTCACGAAGGCGCGCGCCAGGGGGGGCGATTCGTGGTTGAAGTCGTGAAAAACGGAGTAGGGGGGGTGGGGGGGAGCATCCGTATTGAAGTAGGGATTGTTGGCGGCGGTCTTGTTGTTTTCGGCATCCCACCACATCCGGGCAAACGGATGGGCACCGGTGGCGTGGTTATAGACCACGTCGAAAATGACGGCCATACCCCGTTTGTGACACGCGTCGATAAACTGCTTGTACATCCGGTCGGTGCCGTAGGCTTTGTCCATCGCGAAATAGAAGCAGGGATTGTAACCCCAGCTGTCGTTCCCGTCGAATTCCTGCACGGGCATCAGTTCGATGGCGTTTACGCCGAGCGATTGCAGGTAATCCAGTTTCTCCATGGCGCCGTTGATATCGCCGGAGGCTGTAAAGTCGCGGAAATGCAGTTCGTAAATTGTCAGATTGTCGGTAGCGGGCGTTTTGAAATCGGGCACCTGCCAGTTGTAGTTATCCTGTCGGATTTTAAAACAGATACTATGCCGTTAGCTCCTTCAGGGTAGATCTTGTTTTCCGGGTATGTAGAGTAGGGTATATAGTGGTCGTTATCAGGATCCAGCACTTTGCGGGTATAAGGATCGGCTACACGAATCGGTTCTCTTTCCCTGTCCCCCCCAATGTAATACTGGAATCCATACTCTTTCTCCTGATCCAGGCCGGTGAGAGTTATCCACCAGCACCCAGCCGCCTCATCGCGGAACATCTGTGATTTTTCGTCGTTACTAAGTGTCCAGTTGTTGAAATCACCAGTCACATGTGCATAATCTTTGCGTGCCCCCCCGTTTTTGTCTTTATCATACAGTACCAGAGTGACTGTTGAGTTATCCACTATGTTGATGCCATACTCCATGTCTGCAGGCATAGTCCCGTTTTTACGGCACCAGGCTGAAACGTTTTGAATTTGTTGTCGGTAATATTTTCTATGAACTTATCTTCCTGGAATCCCTTCTTTGTCCCATCGGAATTTCGTATTACAATCCCTATCTTATTTACAGGGGGGGTATTTCCTGAGCTGAACCATTCACGGATGGTTGGCCCCAGCTTGATGCTCCAGGTGAATTTTTCGTTTGCAACACTGGTCATCTTGCATTTCGCGATATTTTCATTCCATTCTGCAGGGACATATCGCCAGGTTCCTTCACTCACCACGCCGGTATGTATATAAACATCACCTGTATAGTTGTAGAGAGGTGAGCCTGCAGAAGCCTTGAACCAGATAGTCAGCTCCTTGTCAGCATCTGGTGTTGCAATGCTCCATGAAAGCCCCTCTTTGATGGTGACTGGTGGTTCCGGTGGTTCCGGTGGTACCACAGGGTCCTTCCCACATGAGAGGGCAAGGAGCAGGAAAAATAGCAAATAAATTACTTTTGAAGATATCTGCATTGTCGTTTTTTTTAAAAATTAATATTTTCAGTGTGGTAGATTGGGTTCACACACCTTTAGAAACCATTGCTTGGTTATTCTAGTATAAGCACATCTTTCGGGGGGGCGAGTGTCAGCGTTTCACCAAAAGTGACTGTTTTCCAGAAAGGAGCTCCTTCCAACTGCTTTTGCCTTGTATAGACTCAGCATAACGGCCAAGGTCTATTGTGACCTCTCCTGACGTGCCGTTCATCACTACCAACACTTTCTCATCATTCAAAAACCGTTCATAGACATAGACACCTTTTGGAGCACGTAATGTTTCATCTTGCCTTGGGCAATGATCTTGTTGCCGCGACGCCAGTGAAGCAGCTTGCTGAGAAAGTCGAACGCTTCGTTCTGAAGCTTGTCGCGCCCTTCCCGGGTGAACTGATCGGTCTTATCCCCCCCGGCCATCCGCCCGGCACGTCGAGACGGATGTCGCCGTCGCTGCGGCTTTTGTTGCCGTGCATCAGCAGCTCGGTGCCGTAGTATAGTTGCGGCGTGCCGGGCATGGTGAGCAGGAAGGTGATCGCCTGCTTCCAGCCGGAGAGATCCCCCCCGGGATACTCTTTCAGGAAGCGGTCGGTATCGTGGTTGTCGAGGAAGCGGAGCACGTTGTGGATATCGGGATAGATGAAATCGTAGGTCATGTGGTCGTAGATAGCGTGCAATCCCCCGTTCCATTCTCCCGTTTCTTCAAAGAAAGCGCTCTGCGACAACCCCATAAAGCGAAAGTCCATCACCGATTTCAGTTGCGTGTTTTCGCGGTTGTTCAGCTTGCTGTTGCGCTGCCAGAACGCCGTGCCGATGGGGGGTTGTTCAACCAGGCTTCGCCCACTATATTGTATTGGGGGGGATATTCTTTTTCCACGGCTTCTATCCAGTCGATCATCATATCGTAATCGGCGTAGGGGGGGTAGGTATCCTGGCGGATGCCGTCCACCCCGGCATATTCGATCCACCAGATACTGTTCTGGATGAGGTACTTTGCCACGTGCCGGTTGCGCTGGTTGAGGTCGGGCATGGTGGGCACAAACCAACCGTCGGTCATTTTCTTTTTATCGTATTCCGAAGCGTAAGGATCGAAATACATTTCTTTCATATGCGATGTTTGTACGTATTCGCCCAAATTGTTGAACCAATCGCGCGAGGGAACGTCTTGCATCCAGGGATGATCGCTGCCGCAGTGGTTGAAAATCATATCCATCACCACCTTCATTCCTCTGGAATGGGCGTCGGCGATCAGATTCGCGTACTCCTCGTTGGTGCCGAACCGGGGATCCACGCGGTAGTAATCGGTGGTGGCGTATCCGTGGTACGAACCGCCCTCCATGTCGTTCTCCAGCACCGGGTTGAGCCAGATGGCGGTTACGCCCAGGTCGGACAAATAGTCCAGCCGCTCGGATATGCCTTTCAGGTCGCCGCCGTGGCGGGCATTGGGGGTCGTTGCGGTCCACCTTGTAGGGCATCCGCATAGCAATTTGGTCGTTATCGGGATTGCCGTTGGCAAACCGGTCCGGCATGATCAGGTAGAGCACGTCGGACGAGTTGAAACTTTGTATGTTCAGCCGTTCCGGGTCGCGCGGTTTGAGTTCGTAGTTATGAGTAATTTTCCGCTTTCCGTTGGTAAAAACGATTTCGAACTTTTGCGGAGCACTGTCGGAAATATCCAAGTACAAAATCCGGTAGTTGGGGCTTTCCAGCGTAACCGTCTCTTTCAAGTACACCCCCCCTTTTGCCGTGACCGCGGCCTTATACGATGCGATGTCCTTGCCGGAGACCATCAGCTGCAGCTCGGTTTCCTGCATGCCGCTCCACCAGAAAGCGGGTTCGACCTTTACCTGTTGGGCTTGCAGCGCACAGGTCAGCGACAGGAGCAGGGAGAAAAGTGTTGTCCGTTTCATAGTGTCTATTGTATTAAATCCGTCTCTTTAACCCAAATGCTGTAACCTCTTGCCGGAGCGGAAAATTCAGCTCTCCCGTCCGCCTGTACCGTAATTTTTCCGTTGTATCCAGCACGTTTACTAACCGTTGTCCTGTCCAGTCGGAAAACCCTGTGCATTGACCGAAACCCACATGGATTTGGTCTCACCGGCATGATTGTTCAGCACGATGATTGCTCCGTCTTTTACTCCGTTCCCCCCCTGTCTGCGGGCAATATATACATTTCCCGTATGTGCGGGGGGGATAGGGGGGGTTGCCCGATTGGCTCAATACGGTAATAACACCTCCCAGATAATTTTTACGGATCTGGATCAATTGCCGTATGCTGTTTTTCAGCCATTGGGTGCGGTTACGGTGGCGCTGTTTCCATGCGCATCCTGTTGTGTGATAGCGTAAAAGTGAGGATAAAAGACGCAGGGTTTTCCTTCATGCGTAAGGATATAGGCGTATCCTAAATGAAAGTCTTTCGTGACCCATTTGTCATGCTCTTTCCCGTGTCATGATTGTCTAAAAATGTGACGACCGAGGTGCCCGGTAAGGAGTTTCCGTTATTATTCCTGACCATCCCAGCATGATTTAGGTTTGCCATGTCGAAGGAGCCGTCGCCATTGCACATTGCCGTTAATGTATTTTTCAAGGGGGGGAAATCAAAAGCGTCGACATCCGCACCTAAACCGGCTACGGTGTTTACCCAGTCCTTTATCCTGTAATCGGCTCCCCAATATTCTCCGACAATAAAAGGCTGCTTGCCGTTTACCGCGGGGGGGAGGTTGTTCACCCAATCCGCGACAAAAGATTCCTGAAATCCGCGGACAAAATCCAATCGGAATCCGTCGAACCCCCCCACCGTATTGACCAGCCATACCCCCCCAATCCTTTAATCGGGATGCAACAACCGGGTCAAATGTATTCAAGTCGTTTCCGAAGAATTTGGTGTTGGTAATAATCTCATCGGAGCCGTAACCTCCCAGCCAGTCATTTGCATCTGCCGGATGAAAATGATTGTAATGCCAGGCATAATTTGGTTCTCCAGTGCCCGTATGGTTTACATAGGATATGTGTGTGTTGGTTTTTGCTTGAAGAGTTGAGGAGGCGAGGTTATTTCCATTATGCCAAACAGCCGCAGGATAGTATCCTGACATGGAACCGGCATTTACCCATTGCATCGGATTTCCTGTTTCCCTTTTGGCCGTCAAACGAATTTCGATTTCGTGTGCAGAAGGGACGGTTATTTTATATTCGTCAATATCGGACGAATGTCCTATATGTGCCCTTACTATTTTACCCGAACCGGGAAAAATATTGTAGCTGCCGTTTCCGTTGTTCGGTTCGTTTTCCCATTGATTGCTTTCCGTTACAGGGCTGTTGTCCCATCTGATCATGACGTCATATCCCCCCCTTTCAGTAACGGAAGAGTTCCACGGTAAGCCGTATCCTTTTATTTGGATATAATAATCTCCGGGCGTTGCGTCGGGGATAACCCAGCGGATTTCGTCGGCGGGATAGGGCTTGTGTTGTTCTTCGTGCGCTTCTCCAAAAACATAGGCTTTAACGGCGGGATTTACTTCCTCATTGGTGTCGTTCGAATATATATGGTTTAATACGACATCCGCATACACCTCAATTTTAGGGCCCTCATGCATCGCGGCAATCATCTGCTCCAGTTCCGAACGGCTGCCGAAACGGGTTTCTGTGGTTTCCCTTTGGTAGTAGTTCCCCAAATCGTAATGGTCGTAAATGCCGTAGCCGTTATCTATAATTCCCCAATTTCCTTTTGAGGGACTTGGAACCCATATTCCGGAAATCCCACTGTTTTTCAGATCGTTTGCCTGGTTTTTGAGCGTATTCCACCAATTCCCGTTCTTGTTTATTTCATCAACCGGTACGTCCCAATAGAAGGCTTGCATCAGGACATCGTTGAGGGTGGAGTTCTGCGTTGAACGTATTTCACTTGTCCCCCCCATGTTTGCCTTGTCAAATCCATCGGATATGATCTTATCGTCAGAACAGGCGTTTGAAGATATGAACAGAATACTGAAAAATAAAGAGAACAGGAATATGCGTTTACTTTTAAATACTTCATAGAATTAGTTTTATTGTTTGTATTTGGGAGAATCAAAGAGGTCGGGATAATCCGAATATCTCATTTTACCCCCCCGACCTTGATGCGGTTAAATTTAATTGACGGTTCCCGTTCCGCTATTGAAATCGAGTGTTACCGTTTTCCCGGCACCCACGTTCACGCGCGGTTCCTGGTCGTCGCCGTTGCCGCGGTATTCGATTTTCCCATCGCGTAGGATGAACTCCATACGCCACCAATCGCCACCTACACCTGCCGCCGAAGAATTAGCATATATTCTCAAATCGCCGCTATTAGCGGTTGTAATTTTCATTTCATTGCCATCGGCAGTAAACGGATATTTGCCCGTATTCCATCCGCCAAAGCAATCGCCCATACCGTAAACCTGCGCCGGTTCGATGGTAATGGTGTTGATAGTGTAATCGATGAGCACAATATAGAATCCTGCTTCTGAAACAAACGCATTGCCTCCTTCAGTTGTAAAGCCGACATCTTTACCCAATGAGAAGAAGTCTCCTCCCCAGTCTTTCTTTGTGTTCCACTTGAAACCGTCACCAGGGTTGGCGAAATGCCGTACCGCCCAGAATTTACCCGCATGACCGTTTACCGGTGTCATTTCTACTATCTTCGGATTGCCCCCCCAGTCCCATCCACCAAAAGCCTGACCGATCATATATACAGCATCGGGATAGACAGGTTTGAATGGAGTTACTTTTAACTTAATGAGCTCGGAAGTTACTTTATATTCTGAATAAAGAGAGGCCTCCACGAAAAAATTGACATCTGCGGCTTTGCCCGGCTCCAAGCCCGCGGCAATCAGCAGTTTGTTCAAATCTTCCAATTTAACGTCAAGCGAGTCGGCAAATGCGGAAGAAACCCTTTGAGCATCTTTATCTTCCCCCCCTGTTTTCACATAGAGCGTGTATTCAGGTGCAGCAGGTACGCCTAAATCGGCTTTTTTTCCATTTAAATGTGGTTGTGCTCTCCAGGTTATCCAACTTGATGACGATGTCATCATGCGCCGCCAGCACCGGTTTTCCAGCTTGTTCCGCGGGCAGCACCCGATACATATCCTGTTCCTTTCACAGGAGAAGAGTAGTACCGTTACAATGAGAATTATAAATAAATTTAATTTTTTTTCATTATATTGTCTCCTTATTAGTATTTGTCGTTTTGTTTCAGCTTGGGATTGGCCAGCAGGTCTTGCGACGGCAGCGGGAACAGGTTGTAGTGGTCGCTCACGGCACGTCCTTCTTTCACGCCTCCTTTCCATTCCCAGATGTACGCCGAGGAGGTAAACTGGTTGTATCGGATCAGGTCTGTACGACGGAAACATTCCCAGTAAAGTTCGCGGGCACGTTCGTCCAGTATGTCCTGCGCCGTCAGGTTTGCCACATTTTTGCTTTGGTTGCCGAAAGCCCGTTCGCGCAGTTTGTTGAAATATTCTACCGCTAAATCCATCGAGCCGCCCGTTCCGCCGCGGACCACCGCTTCGGCGTAAATCAGGTATTGCTCTGCCAGACGGAAAAGCGGGAAATCATTGTCGGCGAATGTGATGTCCGATCCGTAAACTGGTTTGTCTTTCGTCGATGCCGAAGTAATGTTCCGGTATTTGTAGGTTTGTAATCCGTTGTCCTTGTCACTCGGATCGCTACCCAACGAGGGATTCTCTCCCACAAAGAGAAAACGCTTGTCTCCCTCATCGAATTTATCGATAAACTGCTTGCGAACCATGTATCCGTTCCAGTTGGCGTTGCTAAATATCCCGTAATGGATGAGTTTGTCAGCATATTTGACTTGATATTCGTCTCTTGATCCGCCATTGATCAGGAACGTGACACCCCCCCATTTACCCGGCTGCTTTGACCGTCGTAGGCAATGGGAAGAATCATTTCGGGATTGTTCACGTTGTTATCGGCCAGGAACAGATGTTCGTAGTTCTTATGCAGGTCATATCCGGCGTCAATCACTTTTTTTGCTGTAGGTGATGGCTTCCGTCCACCGGGCCGTGCCGGTATAAACCTCGGCGTTGAGGTAGATGCGGGCCAGGAGCGCCCAGACGGCGCCCATGTCGGCTCGTCCGTATTCGTTGGCGCGTGCCTCTTTACTCCTTGATTATTGGCCAAGTCCAACAGCTCGTCCTCGATATACTTAAAGAGGTCGGCACGCTGTATCTGATCGGGCAAAATGCCTAAATCATCTTTCTCGGTCACAAAGGGAGGATTGCCGAAGTTGTCTATCAATACCCAATAGGCAAATGCCTCAAGAAACGGGCTTCTCCGCGGAAGTAGTTGACTTCGTCCTGTTGTGCGCCGTAGTCTCTTCCATCGGTGTTTCGAAGAAAATCGTTGGCGTACATCACTTGTAAGATGCACTTGTCGTATAAACCGATTGTGAACGAGGCGGTGGGGGGTGAATTTGATATAGTTCAGTTCAGGGATACCCGCATCATTCCAGCGGCAATGCGCTTCATCGGTGGGCGTTTCCTGATGGTTGAACCAGTTACGCAGGAAATCGGCATTCTGGTCTTCCCGCAGGCCTACGATGTCGGGTTTCCCGCCCGGCCCTACCTGACCCGACAAAGTATAAGCGCCATATATTTTGGCGAGGGCTTCTTTGGTGCCGTCGAAAGTGGAATAGACCACCTCGGAGGTTGTGTCATTTGCCGGGAACCTGTCCAGGTCGTCGAAGCAGGATGTTAGCGCTATGGCAACAACCGTTATAATATATATAATATTCTTTTTCATACTATTTAGTCCATTAAAAGTTAAGATTCAAACCCAGCGTGAATGTCCTGGCGTTGGGATAAAAGTTGTTGTCGATGCCTCCCTGAATTTCCGGGTCGATACCGGTATATTTTGTCCAGGTAAATACATTCTGTACCGTACCGTTCAAGCGTAATCCGACGCCGTTGGCAATTTTTCCGAAATCATACCCCAGCTGGATATAATCCATCTTTAAGAAAGAGGCATTTTCCACAAAATAGTCCGACACCATTTGTTGTATATGGAACAAAGTATTTTAAGGTCGGTGGAGCTGTTCATCAAGAAACTGTTGGGGGGTTTAATACCTGCCCTAACGTTCCCAAGTCGAAGTTCGTGTTGTTAAAAATATAGTTTCCCACGCTGGCGCGAAGCGAAGTGGCCGCCGTCCATTGTTTATAGGTGAACGAGGTGTTGAAACCCATATAGTAATCGGGCGAGGAGGAGTGGAAGTGATACCGGTCCTTGTCGTTGATCACACCGTCGCCGTTGAGGTCGGCATACCCGTAATCAATAGGTTTCCCTTCAGGGGGGGTATAAAGCTGTTTGTAAACATAAAACATGCTCGGCCTGTATCCCACGGAGTGTATCATTGCCTGATTTCCGGAACCTCCCGAAAGATCTCCGAAAATGGCACCTACGTAATCGGGATTTTCATCATTCAGCGTCAACTGTGTAATTTCGGATTTGTTATAAGTAAAATTGAGTCCTAAATCCCAACGTATCTCCCGGTTGTCAACGGCCACGAAGTTGATGTTCGTTTCCACCCCTTTGTTGTTCATTTTTCCTATGTTCTGTACGATGCTGTTGATAAAATTACCTCCCATGGCCAGCGGCGTGTCGTTCAACAGGTCTTTGGTGTTCTTATTGTAAAAGTCGATGCTTCCGTTGATGCGGTTGTTGATGAATCCGAAATCCAACCCAATATTGGAAGTGGTTGTCGACTCCCAGCGGCGTTTTGAATCGTAACCGTCGGGGGGGCGGTACATGTTGTAAAACTTGTCCCCCCCTAACTGAACACGTGCGGTATTTTCGGAATAGCTGTATTTTGCCAGATATTCGTAATTCCCGATCTCTTGCTGCCCGGTAAGCCCCCCCATCCCAAACGAAGTTTCAGGTTGGAGAGTGTATCCACATCTCTCAAGAATCCTTCCTCATTAATTCTCCAGGCAAATGCTAGTGATGGGAACGTTCCCCCCCAGCGATTATCTTTACTGAACCTGGAAGAGCCGTCTCTTCGGACTGTTGCGGTAAGCTATATTTGTCCAGCAGGTTATAGTTGGCGCGGGCATAAAACGAAATCAGCGTATGCTGCGGTTTGTCCGTTTCAAAGGTGGGTCTTGTTTTTTTTCGGTCGTCCCGTCGAAGTAATAGACCGGATAGTTGTGGTTGGTTGTCAGCCAGTCCTGATAACTGTATCCGCCCATAAGTTCCAGCCGGTTGGCGAAATTTAGTTGCTTGGCGTAGTTGAGATAAGCTTCAAACAGTAAATTCCTGTTTTCCTGCTTATACTTTGAACGCTCGCCGCTTGGCTGCCCTTTCGTATAGAAGGCGGGTGACCATGGCTGTGTAATCACATCTCCTTTACCTCTGGAAATATCATAACCCATGTTCACATTGACATGTAAATCGGGAAGGAAGTGCAGCTTGTAATCCAATTGAATGTTTCCCAGGCTGCGAACCACATCGCCTTGATCGTCTTTCCCATATAGCAAAGCCACCGGGTTTCGGGTGGCCATCGTATTTAAATCTCCCGACGGATACATCCATGCCCAGTATCCGTTGAGCTCGTTAAATCCGTCGGCCGTAACGGGTTTGGTGGGATCCATGCGCAAGGCGTTTCCAATGGCACCCCCCCGTCAGCAAAGCGGGAGTGCGAGTATGTGCCTTTCAGGTTCAGGTTGACTTTCAGGTGATCGTCAAGTAACGAAGGATTAAGATTTAATCCTGCCGTGGTACGTTTCACATTGTCGGTTTTCAAGGTGCCGTCCTGGCTCAGGAAGCCGACCGAAACGCGGTAAGGGAATGATTTTCCCGCGGTGCCGCTTATGTTCAGGTTGTTGTCCGTAGTAAAGGCCGTGCGGTAAATCTCTTTCTGCCAATCGGTATTGGCCGTGCCCAGCATATCGGTATATTTTTTTATCGGCATACGGATTGTTTGTTACCAACTCCCGGAATTCGTCTCCTGTCAGTACCTCGATACGTTTGGCTACCGTGCCTAGCGAGTTTTGGGAATTGATCCCGATATTCACTTTCCCCCCCGATCGTCCTTTCTTGGTGGTGATGATGATGACCCCCCCGTTGGAGGCACGGGAACCATAAATAGCGGTTGCTGAGGCATCTTTCAAGATGTTCATCGTCTCGATGTCGTTGGGGTTGATCATCGATAAAGCGTTGCTCGATCCTGAAATAACTCCTGTCTCCACAGGCATTCCATCGATTACGATCAGCGGATCGTTGCTGGCATTCAGCGATGCACCGCCGCGGATGCGAATTGTAGCGCCGCCCCCCCTGCACGTCCGCCGTTGGAGGTAATTTGTACGCCGGCAACCTTCCCTGAAATCAATGATGCTGGTCAGTAATCATCCCTTTCTGAAAGTCTTTTTCAGCAATTGTCGCTATAGAACCAGTCAAGTCGGTTTTTCGGGCTGTTCCATAGCCAATCACGACAACCTCCTCTAATAGTTCAGTATCTTCTTGCATGATTATGCTTATGATGTTTCTGTTATTAATGGAAATTGTTTGTGTTAAATAACCCACATAAGAGATTACAAGGGTTCCGTTACCCGGAGCCTGAATGGAGAAGTTTCCATTGTAATCCGTTACCACACCCGATGTTGTTCCTTGCAAAAGAATACTGGCGCCAACAATAGGTTCGCCGGTAACATCTTTTATCGTTCCACGCACATTTATTGTCGCACCTGTTTGGGCGTTAGCCGATAAAATCATTAGCATGCCTGATAACATTGTTGTCAGGAACACTTTAATAGTTTTTTTTGAAATTTACATACATATTGCTAACATTATAAGATTAACTGAATAATAATCACTTACATATAACTACGGAAAAGATTAGTAAAAAAATGTAATGTTGATGAAACTTTTTCAATATTTTTCATTTTTACTTCTGCTACAAACAATATTTCGGTAAATGTTTATTTAAACACCTGACAATCAGAAAGAAAGATCTCAGAGCTTCGGCAAAGTCTATTCTGCTGAAATTAATGTATTACATGGAGTTTCGATACTTTTTTTACCGAACTACTAATACAAATATAGATCAACATATATGTAATACTACTGAAAAGAGCTTAATTAACTACTCATGGGTGTGCAAACGATTGCATTTTCAGGTATATGGGTTAAAATATCAGTTATTTACCTTGTTAATGAACAAGGTGAAATAAGGGTGATTTTGGGGGGGTAACCGGATTAATTCAGTAAAGAATTTTCCAGAAACTGATGTTCTTTTTATTTTTCTACCTTTTTAGGGTTCTGTCGGTTTCCCTTCTGCTTTTGATTTTGGCATTATCACCTTCCTTTTTGTGGAATTGGAAGTTATTCGTCTTCTTAACTTCAAAAGGAAACGCTTACTGGGATTGCTTTTAAGGTACGATTCGATGTGACGTGCGCGCTTCTCTTCCAGAATCTGCTCTATTTCGATAAGGATTCCTGATTCTTCTACATCGCCAAATTCATCGTTCACGGCCGTACCGAAGAAACGCATGGTTGGCGAGAGGCTCATATAGGCATTGATAAGCGGAGGAATATTGTAACCGAGCAAACGCACCTCTTTATTTAGGATTCTGTAATCTTCGCTGAATTTTTTTCCATGGAAAAGATTACTCATCCTTATCATGTTAGTATCCGTTTTAAGAGGCTCTATTGGTGTTACAAGTTTCTGTTCATCAGGAAAATGTTTGTTAAGGAAATAGAGTATCATGTTGCGGGCATCTTTATTGTATGTGCCGTACATGGTTACCTTACCGAAGAAATATTTGATTCCAGGATCTATGACTGTCAGAGCACCCAGTCCGTCCCACAGGTTGTCGAGTGCAAAATGCCTTTTCTGCCCAGTAGTGTTGATTGATACTCCAGCGAGACAAACGAACGTCCAAGTTCAACTGTGCTTGGAAGGAACTCTTTTATAAACTGTTCTGAGAAATTGTAGAGGTGAGCAGTAGCGAGCATAGGTTTGCCGTTCTCATCGAATTCGACATCAGAACCATAGATAAAACGGTAACCACCCAGTATCTCTTCATTTTCGGGATCCCATACGATCAGCTGCCTGTAAGGCACATCCATTGTGTCGTATCTGTCTATGTCGGCCTCTAACCCTGTTCCGCCACCGTAGTGACGAAAGGCAATCTCACGTAGCCGCCCAACTTCCTTCATAAGGTTTGGTGAGTCGTGAGCCGTGAAAACGTATATTTCGTTGTTGGCCTTGTTGGTGGCCCTTATTCGTTTTTGAACGGTCAGTTCACTTTTTATCAGATTTTGTCTACCGGGTCTATTATCTTTTCCATATTTATTATAAAATGGTTTTGTCACTCCATGGAGTAAACCGCATCCTTTACATATTGTGCCCACTCAGCAGGTGTTTTGGACTTGTCAAACATCTGCCGGGGGGGATAGGTTTGCCAAACGTAATTGTGAACGTTTGTTTACTGTTTTTATACATCTCGTCAGGCAGGTAGATCAACTCTATATTGAATTTCATGCCGGAAAATTTACGCAGATTCGCGAAATTGTAAAAGAAATTGGAATTTTTTTTCCGGCAAAGTGAACGGGAATAACATCTCTTTCATACTCCACCGCTTTTACAATGAAATTTTTCATCCATTCCAGGTCTCTAATCTTTCCCTTTTGTTTTCTTGAACACAATCCGGCAGGAAAGGTTATGATTTGATTGTCCGACGCATAGGCTTCGTTTATTGCTTTTGCTGAATCTTTTGCCTGTGAACCGTACTTGTTGATTGGAATAAAAATGGGCTTCAGAGGTTCAATATAATATAAAACATCGTTTACCAGATACTTGATCTTCCCATTATATCTTTCGCCTAATAACGCAGAGAGGCAAATACCGTCGAGACCGCCCAGAGGGTGGTTCGATGCAAAAATAAATCTGCCTGTCTCAGGAATATTCTCTTCCCCCCCTTTGGTGTGCAAGTCCAGATTGAACTCATTATCAACAAGGGCACGCATGAATTCTACCCCCCCTTCCAGACCCTGGTTCCGTTCAAGAATACCGTTGATGTCATCCTGGTGAACCGTACGCTTAAGATAGTTTATAAGAAATTTTGGAATTTTACTGTAATATTTGCGCGCTTTGTCTTTTAAAATGCTGTCAATGTCTATTCTAAATGCATTATTATGACTCATTCCATTGTTCTCTACTTTTTATTTGACGCAAAAATACAAAAATAGTAGGTAAAAGATTGCAAACAATACAAAATCTTATTTTCAATAATATTTGAGAAAACCTTCCGACTTGCTCTTTTACGAAAAGGCAGATAATCAATAGCTTAATATATTTTAGGCACCTGTTGATAACTTTTTAAGAAAAAAATGGTGTAGAAATGTGGGGAAAAGTGGTTTATTTTGTACTTTTACGTCGTTGAAATAACAAAGATTGCTTGAATTTGTAACAAACATGCTACAGTTTCTAGGAAATATCGAAGCAAAAGCAGATGCAAAGGGGGCGAATTTTTGTACCTGCCATTTTTCGTAAACGCTTACAGAGCGAGGGCGAGGAGTTTCTTGTGCTTCGTAAAGATATTTTCCAGGAGTGCCTTGTGCTCTATCCCGGGAGCGTTTGGGAAAAAGAGATCGAGATGCTTCGTGGCAGGTTAAACAAGTGGAACAGGGAGCAACAGCAGATTTTTCGCCAGTTCGTACTTGATGCCGAAAGGCTTGAAATGGATGCAAGCGGTAGGGTGCTTATACCCAAACGTTACTTGCAGATGGCCTCTATCGAAAGCGATATACGTTTCCTTGGAGTTGATGAGACCATTGAGATTTGGGCAAAAGACAAATTGGATAAGCCGCTTATTGAGCCGGAAGAGTTCTCTTCGAAACTACAGCAGCTTATGGAGCGAAATTACTGACCGCGTAATACAAAGTAAAGATGACAGCTTATCATATACCGGCATTGCTTAACGAAAGCTTAGAGGGATTGAATATCTGTCCTTCCGGAGTATATGTTGATGTCACCTTTGGCGGGGGGCGGCCATTCCAGAGAAATACTTGATAGGCTTGGGAAGAATGGGCGGCTTATTGCCTTTGACCAAGATGAAGATGCTGCAAAAAAACATTATTGATGACCGTCGCTTCACGTTTGTAAGAAGCAATTTCCGTTTTTTTAAAGAATTTCCTTCGCTATTACAATGTGGAGCAGGTTGATGGTATACTGGCCGATCTGGGTGTGTCGTCGCATCACTTTGATGATTCAGAGCGAGGGTTCTCGTTCAGGTTTAAAGGTGGCCTGGATATGCGGATGAACCGCAATGCCCCCGAAGAAGGCTGCTGATATCCTTAATGAGTATTCGGAAGAGCACCTTTCGGATATTTTTTTAAATATGGGGGGGAGTTAAAGAACGCACGCAGGATAGCCTCGTCTGTGGTGGAATACCGACTTGCAAAAAAGATAGAAAAGGTGGAAGACCTGCTTACAATCATTGAGCCGTTCACATTTCGTGAAAAAGAAAAAAAAGATTCTTGCAAAAGCTTTCCAGGCTCTTCGTATTGAGGTGAACGGCGAAATGGAAGCGCTTACCGAAATGTTGATGCAGTCTCTGCAGGTCCTTAAGCCAGGGGGACGTCTTAGCGTGATATCATACCACTCGCTGGAGGATCGTCTGGTGAAGAACTTTTTCAGGACAGGTAATTTTGAAGGGGTGCAGGTCAAAGACTTTTATGGCAATCCCGACACTCCCTTTGAATTGATCAACAGGAAGGTGATAGTCCCATCGGAAGAAGAACAGCATCAAAACCCCCGCTCAAGAAGTGCAAAGCTGCGTATTGCAGAGAAAAAAACAGGTATAAGCAAATGTGACTCCCGCCCGGAAATAAAAATGACTGTTAAGAGTAAGGCATCCATAATAATAGAGCAAGAGGAGTGGTAATAGAGCAAGAGGTGTGGTAAATGATTTAATTGGAGCGAAGACTGAAATTAAAAATCGTATAAAGATCAGATGGAGATCGTATAAAGATCAGTTTAAAATGAAATGAAAATAAAGTTCGATAACATACGCAAATCGTTTGTCCATGTTTTTGGAGGAAGCGTTCTCACTGAAGATCTCTTCCTCAAAAACATGAGATTTATTCTCATTATCGTACTAATAATGTTTCTGTTCATAAGTCACCGTTATACGGTACTGCAGAGAATGTCTGAAATAGAACGGTTGCAGAAGGTGCTGACCGATGTGAAATATGAGTCGCTGACAATCTCATCGAGCCTTACTGAAGCAAGCAGGCAGGGAGAGATTGAACGGCGGGTTGAGGAGGAGGGGCTGGATCTTAAGGTGATTAATGAACCTGTCTATCACATAGGTAAATAATTCATCTGTTCATTCGGAAAATGAAAGAACAAAAACAGAAAAACAAAAAAAGGTATTCTTGCAAGGTACGGGCTAATTGTGACTGTACTTATGCTGTTTGCTTTTATGGTCATATTCTCAGCTGCAAAAATAGCGTTTACCACAGAAGGGAAAAGGTGGCGTGAAGTAGGTGAGAAAGAGACAGTAATAAGGGATCGTGTGATACTGCCTAAACGTGGTAATATATATACTTGCGACGGAAAACTGCTGGCTTCTACCGAGCCGCTCTACAGTATATATATGGATTTCTGGGCCGATGGTATTGAAAAGGATACACTATTGAAATATGTGGGTCCCCCCCTGTCGGCAGCCCTTGCAGGGAAGTTTCCGGATAGGTCTGCTGCGCAATATAAGGGCCTGATCATGAATGGATGGAATATGCGCGAAAAGGAGGAGCGCCAAATACGTGATAATGAGGCGAAAGGGATTGACAGGAAGGTTTCTCTACGCTCTCGTTATGTGAAAATATTGCGCAAAGATATATCTTACGTCGACCTTAAGGAAATTCGCACTTATCCTTTCTGGAATAAACGCTCCAACAAAAGCGGACTTATAGCTGAAGAACGCAATGCACGAAAAAAACCATTCGGTAATCTTGCCACACGTACTGTTGGAAGTGTCTATAAGGACCTGGAAAAAGGAGGTGCAAGCGGTTTGGAGTTGAAGTACGATTCGTTGCTTAAGGGCGTTCCCGGAGTAAAGTTTCGTCAGAAGATTCATGGTAAGTGGATTGATGTGGTGGAAAAACCGGCCAAAGAGGGATGGGATATCGTTACAACCATTGATGCTACCATTCAGGATATCACCGAGCGTTCACTTCGCGATAAACTTATTGAAACCGAAGCTGAATCGGGTACTGCAATCATAATGGAGGTGAAGAGCGGAGAGATTAAAGGAATTGTAAACTTAGACAGAATGGGTGGCGGTAGTTACGCCGAAGGAAATCCAAACGCGTTCTCATATATGAACGAACCAGGCTCTACTTTCAAAACGGTATCGGCAATGGTTGCCCTTGATGATGGTGTTGTAACACCCATCGACTCGTTCTATGTGGGAACAGGCCTTTTTCAATATAACAAAAGATGGGTTAGAGACCATTACTGGCGACGTGGACGTGACCGCGGTTATCTAACGGTTGAAGAAGGGTTGGCAGTCTCATCAAACATTGTGATGAGTAAAATGATTTTGAAGGGATATGAAAATAATCCTGCTAAATTTGTAGAGGGAATAGACAGGATAGGACTCAGGAAGCAGCTTGCCTGGGATGTGCCGCTTAGCGGAATAGAGGGCACTTCATCCATTCGCTTTCCTGATGATAAAAGTAATTACTGGTCAAAGACAACACTTCCATGGATGTCCTTCGGGTATGAAACGCAAGTTCCTCCTATCTATATGCTTATGTTTTATAATGGTATTGCAAATGGCGGGAAGATGATAAAGCCCTTTATTGCTAAACAGTTTATTGAAGACGGAAAGTGATAGAGAATATTGAGGCGGAAGTGGTGAATCAGAAGATGTGCAAAGAGACAACCCTTGAGCAAATACACCGGATGTTGAGAGGAGTGGTTGATGAGGGAACCGCAAGAGTTGTGGCTTCAGACTACTTTAATATTGCCGGGAAGACTGGAACGGCACAGATCGCTTCCGGTGGCAGGTATAGCGATTATTATGTCTCCTTTTGCGGATATTTTCCTGCCGAACAACCCCCCCTTTACACAATTTTCGTCGGACTCAGAAAGCCAAAGGGGGGGTGCCGTCGGGTGGAGGTATGGCAGGTATGGTATTTAAAAATATTGCTGAGCAGACCTACCTGAGGAAAGTGAAGCTGACAGTAAATGATTGTGATGTGGATTCTGCACTGATAAAGAATCCGGTGCTGAAAACGGCAACTGGGATTTTAACCTGGCCCTGCTGGATGCATTGAAGTTACCCGCAGGTGATCTTTCCGAAGCAGCTGGTTGGGTAAAGATGAAACAGAATAATAAAGTATATGAACCGCAACCGCTTGCTTTAAAAGGTTCTTTAATCCCTGACGTACATGGGATGGGTGCCCGAGATGCAGTTTACCTGCTTGAAAAATCGGGACTGAGGGTCCACCTGAGCGGCTCGGGGGGGAAAGTAGTGTCGCAGTCGTTCCCGCCAGGACAGAGACTGGTTAAAGGAACAACAATTACTATTATATTGCGGTAAAATTTTATGAAGTATGAGACTGAATAAGTTGATCGATAAATGCAATGTTATTGCCATTCGCGGCAATGCCGGGACGGAAGTCGATTCCATTACATCCGACTCCCGTAAAGTGAAACAGGGTTCTTTGTTTATTGCGGTTGAGGGAATTTGTACCGATGGACACTCCTACATAGGTAAAGCAATAGAACAGGAAGCTGCGGTTGTGGTTTATGATAAGCCGATGATAGAGGAGTTCTTCTCACGTGTTACCTACGTGCAGGTAGAAAACAGTGCCGAGGCACTGGCACAGATAGCATCGGAATGGTACGGGAACCCATCACAACAGCTTAAACTGGTGGGTGTAACAGGCACCAACGGGAAGACAACCATCGCGACACTGTTGTATAAGTTGTTCCGCAAACTTGGTTATCCCGCAGGGTTGCTCTCAACAGTTGCCAACTATGTGAATGATGAGCAGTATGCAACTACTCACACCACACTCGAACCGATTACTCTGAATGCCTTCCTGAAGAAGATGGTGGAAGCAGGTTGTGAATATGCCTTTATGGAGGTAAGCTCTCACGCAATTCACCAGAAAAGGGTGCATGCACTTAATTTTGCAGGTGGCATCTTTACAAACCTGACACAGGACCATCTGGACTACCATAAAATATGCTTGATTACCGCAACGTGAAAAAGCATTTTTCGACAGCCTTCCAGCTGAAGCGTTCGCGTTAACCAATATTGACGACAAGAACGGGCAGGTGATGCTGCAGAATACTTCTGCTGCCAAATATACCTATTCGGTTAAGAATATGCTGATTTCAAAGCACGTATTTTCGAGAAGCATTTCGAGGGTACTGATATTGAGATAAACGGCAAGGAGCTTACAGTGCAGTTTGTTGGCGTTTTTAATGTTTATAACCTCCTGGCAGTGTATGGTGCAGGCATCCTCCTGGGACTATATCCCGACGATGTGCTGCGCGTACTCTCTTTACTTAAGTCGGTGGCAGGGCGATTCCAGACAATCAGCTCACCCCCCCAAAAATTACAGCAATTGTTGACTATGCCCATACACCTGATGCACTTTCTAATGTATTGGATGCAATACATGGAGTGCTCGACAAAAAGGGACGGGTAATCACAGTGGTTGGTTGCGGCGGAAACCGCGATAGGACCAAGCGGCCTCTTATGGCCCGTGAGGCGCTAAAGCTCAGCGATAGAGCTATATTTACCTCCGATAACCCAAGGTTTGAAGAACCTGAAGCAATACTTCAGGATATGCTCGACGGACTTTCTGAAGAGGAAAAAAAATGGTGTAATTACTATAGTGGACCGGAGAGAGGCAATAAAAACTGCCTGTGCCCTGGCACAGCCGGGAGATGTGGTTCTTATTGCAGGAAAGGGGGGGCATGAGGATTATCAGGAAATAAAGGGTGTAAAGCACCATTTTGATGATAAGGAAGAGGTGGAGAAATTATTCTTCCCGGCTAAATAGCCTAAACTGTAAAGCAAATTTCTAATTGTATGTTATATTATCTTTTGATTATTTAGATAAACTCGATTTTCCAGGAGCAGGTATGTTCCAGTTTGTGATGTTCCGCTCTGCAATGGCTGCAGTGACGTCGTTGCTGATAAGTATTTTTGCCGGTAAACGAATTATATTTAGGCTGCAAAAGAGACAGATAGGTGAAACAATCCGCAACCTTGGACTTGAAGGGCAATACAGTAAGAGGGGGGGAACACCTACCATGGGAGGGATAATAATAATTATATCCATACTTGTATCGACTCTCCTATTTGGAAAGCTTGAAAATATTTACATCATACTAATGCTTGTTAGTACAATATGGTTGGGGGGGACACTCGGCTTTGCCGATGACTTTATAAAGGTGTTCAAGAAGGATAAAGATGGATTGAAAGGAAAATTCAAGATTATTGCTCAGGTGGGATTGGGACTTATTGTAGGACTTACCATCTATTTCAGCCCGGAAATTGTTGTGCGTGAAAATACCGAGATACGAGTGAATAATATAATCGAAGAGGTGACTTATAAAAATGAAGATGTAAAGACTACCAGTACGACTATTCCTTTCGTAAAAAAATAATAACTTCGATTATAAGTGGCTTGTAGGCTGGATGGGGGGGCAATATGCCGACGAAGCGGTATGGATTGTATTTATTCTTATGGTGATACTTATTGTGACTGCAGTATCAAACAGTGCAAACCTAACGGATGGACTTGATGGGCTGACCTCCGGATCTTCGGCTGTAATAGGTGTGGCGCTTGGAGTCCTTGCCTATGTATCGGGACGTGTCGATTTTGCATCCTACCTGAATATCATGTATATACCGGTGGCGATGAGCTTATGGTGTATGCTTCTGCCTTTGTGGGTGCGTGCGTGGGGTTCCTATGGTATAATGCATACCCGGCACAGGTCTTTATGGGCGACACGGGAAGTTTAACCCTGGGGGGGGTATAATTGGCGTTTTTGCAGTGTTGATACATAAGGAAATGCTACTTCCTATCCTTTGCGGCGTATTTTTCGCGGAAGCACTTTCTGTGATAGCACAGGTAACATATTTTAAATTTACGAAGAAAAAAATTTGGTGAAGGCAGGCGTATCTTCAAGATGACTCCCTTGCATCACCATTATCAGAAGCCCGGCAATGGAAGTATCAACGCAATTATTCAAAGGCCGCTGGTACCACTTGCCGAGCCCAAGATAGTAACCCGCTTCTGGCTGGTAGGGATGATCCTGGTTGTACTTGCATTGGCAACGCTTAAAATGAGATAGTTATGACAACAACACTTGTATGTGTTCTGGGTGGTGGCGAAAGCGGGGGGGTGGGCTCCGCAATACTTGCTCAAAAAAAGGATTTAATGTGTTTCTATCTGACAACGGCACGTTGACAGACGAAAACAGAGAGACATTAATAGCATATGGAATTGATTACGAAGAGGGAGGACATACCGAAGAGAGAGTTTTCAGGCAAACGAAATAATTAAAAGTCCTGGTATTCCCGACACGGCGCCCCTGATACAGAAAATTTTGTCTAAAGGTATTCGCGTTATCTCGGAAATTGAATTTGCAGGCAGGTACACAAACGCAAAATTGATCTGTATCACCGGAAGTAACGGAAAGACCACCACAGCTAGCCTGATATATCATATTTTAAAATCTGCCGGATTGAACGTCGGACTGGGTGGTAATATAGGGCAGAGCTTTGCACGACAGGTGGCCGAAGAGAATTACGACTATTATGTTCTGGAATTAAGCAGCTTTCAACTGGAGGGAGTAAATAATTTCAAGGCAGATATTGCTGTACTTCTGAATATCACACCAGATCATCTTGATCGCTATGATCATAACCTGCAGAGCTATGTGAATGCGAAAATGCGGATCGTTAGGAATCAGAAAATTGATGACGCGTTTATTTACTGGATTGACGACCCTATTGTTACTAAAGAGATAGAGAGGCTGAAACCGGAAGCAACACGCTATCCGTTTGGTGAAGTAAAAAGAGAAAATGTTGCTGCCTATACAGAGAACGGCAGGTTATATATTCACGCTAAAGAACATCTGTTCAATATGGAATTGGAACTACTGGCCCTGGAGGGCATTCATAATGTGTATAATTCAATGGCATCAGGGATTGTTGCAAAATTAATGGATATCAGTGATGAACAATTGCGCAGGTCGCTGTCCGATTTCAAAGGTGTTCCGCACAGACTCGAAAAGGTGGCTTCCGTTCGTGGCGTTTTGTATGTGAATGACTCTAAAGCTACAAATGTGAATTCTTGCTGGTACGCACTTCAGAGCATGCGCTCGAAAACAGTGTTGATTCTTGGAGGTACTGACAAAGGAAATGATTATAGCGAGATAGAAGAGGTGGTGCTATCAAAAGTGCGGGCATTGATATTTCTGGGGGGGAAAGATAACAGTAAGCTTCATGCCTTCTTCGACGGAAAAATTAATATTATACGTAATGCAGGCTCAATGAAGGAGGCTGTAGATATCGCTTATAAACTTGCTGAAAAGGGAGATACGGTTCTGCTGTCACCTTGTTGTGCCAGTTTCGACCTGTTTAAAAATTACGAAGACCGTGGAGATCAGTTTAAGGAGTGCGTAAGAAGACTTTAGTCTATGAGTTTATGGATTAAGTATAACAAATAGAAGCAAAAAAATATGCACGGTTTGCCAGAGCGGACCCGCAATATCACGATTTAACTGATTTCAAAATGTTATTGATCACATTTTCCGGATAGGATAATAAATAATAAATGAGAAGAATTATGCTCAACGAAACCAACAATTTTACTGACCCTGTACAATCTTTTGAAGAGATTGCCGAAACGGGATCTACTCTAAAAGATTTTGTGAGTAAGATCTTCAAGGGAGATAAAGTGATCTGGGTTGTGTTTATTATTCTTTGGATGATCTCACTGATAGAGATCTTTAGTGCTACCAGCACCATTGTATACCGTCAACAAAACCAATGGGATCCGATTTTGCGCCACGCTATGTTCTTGATTGGTGGAGTGGGGGGGTTATTTTACTCATTCACAACATCCCTTACCGTTTTTTTTCATTATTGATATTTGTCCTGATGGGAGCAATCGTTCTGCTTATACTGACACCGTTTATAGGTAAAAGCATAAATAATGCCGATCGCTGGATATCCATTATGGGGTTTACAATACAACCTTCTGAAATAGCAAAGATATCACTGATGGGAACAATCGCCTTTCTGCTCAGTAAGCAGAACGGGACAAACGACGGGATCCTTTTCAAGTGGATGATAGGACTGATGGTTGTTGTGTGTGTAATTATTGCCATGGATAACCTGTCAACGGCAGTACTGCTTTTGGAGTATGTTATCTGCTTATGTTCATAGGTAATGTGAAGCTACTGCGATTGCTTAAGGTGGCAGGGACAGGTATAGCTGCAGTGCTGCTGTTCGTGTTGTTCCTGAACATTATTCCAGCGAGCTGGACCGATTCTGGCCCTTTAAGCCGTCTCGGGACATGGCAGAACAGAATATCCGGTTTTGGCGCGGATAAAAATCCGGAGGATGAGGAATATTATATTATTACCGACGATAATTACCAGGTAGCACACGCCAAGATTGCAATTGCTAACGGAGGTTTACTGGGTGTTTTCCCAGGTAACAGCACCGAGCGCGATTTCCTGCCGCAGGCTTATTCCGATTTTATCTATGCAATTATTATTGAGGAGATGGGGGGGCTGCTGGGGGGGATCTTTGTACTGCTTCTATATGTGGTTATCCTTATCAGGGCAGGTATGATTGCAAGGAAAACGGAGAAGCTTTTCCCAAAGTATCTTGTTCTTGGATCGGCGCTGATGCTTTCGGTTCAGGCTTTTATTAATATGGCGGTAGCCGTGAACCTAATCCCGGTAACAGGGCAGCCATTGCCTTTAGTGAGCAGGGGGGGACCTCTACACTCATTACATGTGCGTACTTTGGGCTTATTTTGAGTGCCGACCGTTTTGGAATTGGAAAAAAAAGGAAGATGGAGAGCTAGGAGCTGACAAAAACAAAACAGATTACGGACAGTCAGATGATGATGAGGGGTATGACAACCCGATATCTGATAAGATGAACGAATCGATTGATAAACTGGAAGATAAGGTCGAGTTTGAAATTATTCAGGTGTGATGGGCGGAATAATAGGACAAGGGATTACTACTTTTTTTCGTAACTTTGTACATCCTTTTCTTAAAAAGAAATCTTAATGAGCAATTCATACAGGTCGAAACCTGATTCAGACGCTGTTCCGGAGAACTTTCAACCGGCACCCAGGGTAATAGTGAGCGGAGGCGGCACTGGAGGGCACGTTTTTCCGGCAATATCTGTAGCAAACGCTGTAAAGAAACGATGGCCTGGCAGTGAAATACTTTTTGTGGGCGCTGTTGACCGTATGGAGATGGAGCGGGTTCCGGAGGCCGGATACAAAATTATTGGATTGCCTGTTTCGGGTTTTAACCGTAAAAACCCACTAAAGAATATTCCCGTCGCATTAAAACTGCTAAAAAGTATGAACAGGGCCCGCCGTATCATTTATGACTTTAAACCCGATATTGCTGTTGGTGTTGGAGGATATGCCAGTGGTCCCATACTGAAGGCAGCCTCGGGGGAAAGGAGTACCCACATTGCTGCAGGAACAGAACTCATATGCCGGCGTAACCAATAGAATACTGGCAAAACATGCAGCTACTATTTGCGTTGCTTATGAGGGTATGGAGAGGTTTTTCCCGGAAGAAAAGATTGTGCTTACCGGAAATCCCTGCCGTCAGGATTTGGTGACTACGGAAGAGAACCGAGAAGAGGGATATAAGTTTTTCCGTCTCGATCCCGGTAAGAGAACCATTCTGATGGTTGGCGGTAGCCTGGGTGCACGCACACTGAACCAAAGCATTGCAGGTGCTTTGCCTGAACTGGCTGAAGTAGATGATCTGCAGGTGATTTGGCAATGCGGGAAGTATTACTATAAAGAGATGCAGATACTGCAGGCTGAAGGGAAAATCCCACCTAACGTGCATCTTATGGATTTTATCTCCAGGATGGAATTGGCCTATTCAGTGGCAGACCTGGTGATATCACGTGCCGGTGCAGGATCGGTGTCGGAGTTCAGCCTGCTTGGCAAAGCTGTTGTCTTGGTGCCTTCGCCCAATGTAGCTGAAGACCATCAAACAAAAAAAATGCCAAGGCTCTGGTAGACAAAGATGCCGCAGTAATGGTGCCGGATAACAAGGCTACAGATCTACTGTTCGGTGTGGCAATTTCCCTTGTCAGAGACGACAGGCAGTTGAAAAGCCTGAGAGATAATATCTTAAAGCTGGCTCAGCACGATTCGGCTGAACGCATCGTTGACGAAATAGAGAAGATAGTTTTTCGGGACAGATTGGGTCACAATAAACATTCAGAGTAAACATTCAGAACAATCTTCCGTAATCAGCATGAACGCTGTAAACCAACAATCATAAAGAGTCGAATTAAGCGAAGTAGTATGAGTTATGAATCAATATATTTTATAGGTATCGGAGGCATTGGCATGAGTAACCTTGCCCGTTATTTTCTTTCTGGAGGGAAGAGAGTGGGAGGTTATGACCGCACAGAGACTGTGCTTACAGCTTCACTTCGTGAGGAGGGCGCTTTTGTGCATTATGAGGAGAATGTGGATGATATTCCCAAAGAGTTTACCTGTAAAGAGAAAACTCTTGTAGTCTATACACCTGCTGTACCTGCTTCCCACAAGGAACTGCTCTATTTCAGGGAAAATGGATATAACGTTATGAAACGTGCACAACTATTGGGATTGATCACTTCATCGAGTGATGCTGTATGTGTAGCCGGGACTCATGGTAAGACAACCGTGTCGGCAATGACAGCCCATCTGTTGAGGCAGTCGCATGTGGATTGTAGTGCTTTCACTGGCGGGATTATGAAAAACTACAATAATAATCTGCTGCTCTCCGGCAAGAGCAATATTACTGTTGTTGAGGCCGATGAGTATGACCGCTCGTTCCACTGGCTGAATCCATGGATAGCTATTGTTACTTCAGCCGACCCCGACCATCTCGATATATATGGTACGGAACTGTCATACAGAGAGAGCTTGAGAAATTTACATCGCTGATACGTCCGAACGGGCACCTGATTTTGAAAAAAGATGCCCTGGTGACTCCCCCCCGTACCGGCGACACAGTGAAGGTCTGGAGCTACTCCGGATCGGAAGGAGACTTCCACGCTGGGAATATTCGTTCAGCGAACGGAGAGATATTGTTCGATTATACGTCGCCTTTTGGGACAATCAGAGATATCTCACTTGGTGTGCCGGTAATGGTAAATATTGAGAACAGCGTGGCAGCTATCGCCGCTGCTGAACTGTGTGGAGTTAAACCCGAAGAGATTCGTGCAGCAATCTCCTCTTTTGATGGTACAAAAAGACGGTTCGATTTTCGGATTAAGACGCAAAGTATTGTATTCATAGACGATTATGCTCATCATCCCAAGGAGTTGTCTTCAGCAATTCAGTCAATCAAGGCACTCTATCCGGGAAAGAAGGTGACAGCCGTTTTTCAACCTCACCTATATTCACGTACTCGCGACTTTGCCGATGATTTCGGAAAAAGTTTATCGTTGCTTGATGATGTTATACTACTTGATATATACCCTGCACGAGAAGAGCCAATTGATGGAGTTTCATCGCAGATAATCTACGATAAAATAAGCTCTCCGGAGAAGGTGCTTTGCAAAAAGTCAGAGCTTCTTGGGTTGTTGGGTAATAAGCCTCTTGAGGTACTGGTTACCTTTGGGGGGGCGGGAGATATTGACAGGTTGCTCCCTGATATAGACAGGTTGCTGAAAAAGAGGTTTTTGATTGGAGCTTGATATTTATTGAGTTTATTCAACAGTATGGAAAAGAAGTTGCAATAATATATGTAATCTGCTAATTATATGCGTATTATGACTTATGGAGACTTTACACTGTTAATCTATGTTTGCTGGGAGTTAAATAAATATTTACAGAAGTATAATTGGCATCAAACATATAAAAAGATATAAACTCTTAAAATGTGATCAATGAAAAAAATTTCTTCTCATTCTTGCAGCCGTGGTGGTAATAGGTTACCTGATTTTTTTCAGTTTCTTATTTCAGGGTTTCATCGCGTAACAAGTTGTGTGAGGGTTTTGAAGTGATCATTAAAGACAGTTCCGAAACACAGTTCGTGCGTAAGCAGGATATCGTGAACCTGGTAAAAGATACGATCTGTATCCAGTAGGAAGAACATTCAGGGAGATAAACACCCTGTCAATCCGCGATACAATCCTTACCAACAAGCTGGTGGAGTCGGCAGAGGTGTTTACCACGTCAAGAGGTTTCATTGTGGCTGCAATATATCAACGTGAACCGGTGTTGAGGGTTATATCAGATGTGAACGGAAGCTACTATGTTGATGACGACAGGCAGATAATGCCGGTATCTGTCAACTTTGCAGTTTATGTGCCTGTCGCTACTGGAGCTATTGATGAGGAATTTGCACAAAACGACCTGTATGATTTTGCGATGTTTCTTAATGCCAATCGCTATTGGAATGCATGGATAGACCAGATAGTGGTACGGCAGAACGGAGATGTTGAGTTGATCCCCCCCGTGCAGGAGATTTCAGGATAATAATGGGCAGCCTGGACGATTATCCTGCAAAACTGGCTAAATTTTCACGTTTTGTGGATGGCGGTCTAAACGTATTGGGATGGAACCGTTACTCTGAAATTAATTTGAAATATGACAACCAGGTAGTTTGCACAAGGAAGTAGTATGAATTCATGCCTCGGTGTTTATTGCGGGGTAGCAATTATTGAGTGTATATTTGAAAAAAAATATCAACACCGGTTTCGGACCTTTCTTTATATGTAGGAATTATTGAGTTTATCTTTGCAAATGATGTTAAAATGCAAACAAAAGATAAAGCTGGAATGTTTGTTAAACAATGATATAACCATAAGGATTATCGATCGAAAATATGACGCAATCAGGATTTATAGCTGTAATTGATTTTGGAACCTCCAGAATAAAGGGAGTTGTGGGGGGGCGCAGAAATGATAATGGGGGGGTCATCTCCATTTTAGCAAGTGGCTCAATAGACTCCGACAATTCCATACGCAGAGGCATGGTTTACAATATTGAACAGGCAGGTGCTAATCTGCAGAAGCTGGTTATGATGCTGGAGAACAGTATGGGGCGAAAATAGGCAAGGTGTATGTCTCTCTTGCGGGACAATCATTGCATACGCTTGAATTCAATGAAATGTTGAACCTCTCTTCAGGTATGGTAACTGAAGTGATTGTGGCACAGTTGCGCAAAGCAGCTGAAAAATTTCAACCTGAACTAAAACGCAACTACAGTGTTGCCGATGTAGAATATTATATAGACGATAAACCGGAACGCAATCCTGTTGGGGGGGTAACCGGCTCACAGATTGAGGCCGGGTTTGAACTGATTATAGGGCGTCCCAATCTTCTTTCAAATATTGAGAAGAGTATCGCATCAAAGACCGAGCTGGAGATAGCTGACTATATTGTAGGTACAATTGCTTCAGCCTCTATCGTGTTAAGCGATGAAGAAAAGAGCTGGGTTGCGTTTTTCTGGATTTCGGCGCGGGAACAACCACGTTGTCAGTATATAAAGACGGAATATTGCGCAGGATGGTGGTAATTCCCTTTGGGGGAAGAACCATCACAAAAGATATCTGTGCACTTAACTTTACTGAAAATGATGCAGAACAGTTGAAGAAAAAAATTCGGCAAAGCGATGGAGAAACAAGAAGGAACAGTTTTAGCATCTCCCTTTTCTTCAACAGCTAAACCTGATATCGACCTCGCCGAACTGAACAAAGTTATTGTGATGCGTCTCGATGAGATAACCGCTAATATAAGGGAACAGGTATCGTTGTCGGGTTATGAAGGCAGGCTTGGGTCAGGTGTGATTATTACTGGCGGGGCATCGCAACTTAAGAATCTTGATCTTTATCTTGCGGAAAAATTAAAAATGCCGGTACGTAATGGTACAGCCAGGAAGACATTTATCAATAACTCGCCCGATCTTGTCAGTGACCCGTCTTTCACACAGGCGCTTGGTATGCTTATATTTGGTGATGAAGATTGTGAGCTTAATGTATCTGTTTCACCTGAAAAAGGAGAACTGGAAGATGACGAGACCGGATCTTCCGGTTGGTTTGGAGGGAAAAAGAAAAAGCAAAAAAAACGAGAAGAAGGATAAAAAGACAAAGCAGGAGGGAAGATTCCTTTCAATGATGGAAGATGTTTTCGGAGGTATTTTACTGAAGAGGATGATGAATAACAGCGTTTTACAGTAAGAGATGAATGACGATATATTGGATTTTCAGATAGAGAACCGCACTGATGCTATCATAAAGGTTATAGGTGTGGGAGGTGGCGGAGGTAACGCGGTGAATCATATGTTTCAGGAAGGCATACATGATGTCTCTTTCGCATTGTGCAACACCGATAATCAGGCACTGATGGAGTCCCCCCTGTCCCTGTAAAGGTTCAGCTGGGGGGGAAACACTACTGGTGGGCTGGGCGCAGGTAATAAACCTGAAATTGCAAAAAAAGCTGCCGAAGAGAGTATTAATCTTATCGAGGAACTGCTTCATGATGGCACCCGGATGGTTTTTATCACCGCCGGAATGGGAGGAGGTACCGGAACAGGTGCTGCACCCGTGGTTGCACATGTAGCAAAAGATATGGGTATTCTTACGGTGGGTATAGTTACCATTCCCTTTATGTTTGAAGGCCCGAGAAAAATTGTGCAGGCATTGAAGGGAGTAGAAGAGATGGCAAAAATGTGGATGCACTGCTGGTTATAAACAATGAGCGCCTGCGTGATATCTACAGCGACCTGACGATGCTGAACGCTTTTGCCAAAGCTGATGATACTCTGGCAACAGCAGCGAAAAGTATAGCTGAGATCATTACTGTTCACGGTCATGTGAACCTCGACTTTGCCGATGTGAATACAACTCTGAAAGATGGAGGAGTAGCCATAATGAGTAGTGGCCTAGGTAAGGGTGGTGACAGGGTAAACGATGCTATAAAGAATGCATTGCACTCTCCGCTGCTCAATAATAACGATGTATTCAGTGCCAAGAAAATACTGATTAATCTTTCGTTTGGTGAGGAATGTCCGCTGATGATGGAAGAGATGAACTCGCTGCACGACTTTATGTCGAAGTTCAGTAGGGAGATAGAGGTTATCTGGGGGGGGCAGCCGTTGACGGGTCGCTTATTGAAGAGGTAAAGGTTACTCTGCTTGCTACCGGTTTCTCGATAGCAAATGTCCCGGGTATTGAAGAGCAGCAGGAAGAACAGTCCAGATCGGAGGTGATACGCCTGCAGATTGAAAGGGATGCAAAACTGGCTCAGGAGAAGAAAGACAAGGAGCTTATTGAAAATATTATGGGAAGACCGGCCTGAAAGCGCTTACAGCAGTTAAATCCAAACTCGATCCTTTTGTTCTTACCATTGAAGAGCTGGATGATGACAAGGTGCTGGAAGCGCTTGAGAAAACCCCGGTATTTAAACGCGAGCCAGGCTTCAATCCACGTGTATTTCAATCTGACGCGTATCAACAGTCATCCTCGCTTTTCGATTGACTCACCTGAGAATACAAAACCATAATAACTGGATATCAATTTTATTAAAAAAACAGAGAAATATGTCACTTTTTGAAACTATTAGCGAAGAGATAAAGAAAGCGATGCTGGCAAAAGATAAGATCAGGCTTGAAGCATTGAGAGGAATAAAGAAAGAATTGCTGGAAGCTAAAACAGCTAAAGGCGCAACAGGTGAACTAACCAGCGAAACCGAATTATCAATTTTACAAAAGATGGTGAAACAGCGAAACGATAGTGCCAGCATATATTCTTCACAAAACAGGGCTGATCTTGCAGAAAGCGAGATTGCTCAGATGAATGTGATCCGTGAGTTTCTTCCTGCCCAGCTCTCTTTGGAAGAACTGGAGGCAGCCGTGAAGGAAATTATCTCAGCAACCGGCGCAACTTCCTTAAAGGAGATGGGCAAGGTGATGAGTGTGGCATCCAGACAGTTAGCAGGGAGGGCAGAGGGCAGGGCCATTTCAGAGATGGTGAAAAAAAATATTGTCGTAGCTAATGAATCATTCTATGGGGTATATATACCTTTTTCAGCCTTTTATCAAGCATGTTGTTTTTCATGGCTTTTTTTCTCCAGCTTTTTCAGTTCCTTGTCCCTGTTCTTTCCTTCATCAAAATTATCCGTTAACAACAGAACGGATATAGTTTCATCATCAATGGGCTGAATTTTGAAAATAACTGTTCTATTCTCAACTATTTCATGTTCCGCGAGCCTTACCAGGTAATCTTTTCCCTGTGTGTAATTGAATGAGATTGAGTTGTAACCTATCGATGAGGCGGCTATTGAAGATATCTTGTTGTTCTGAGTCAAAATAATTTTCCCGTCGTCACCGGTCACTTTTGCCTCAATATTTTTATCGGATTTGTTGAGTGACTCAACTAAAATATTTTCAATCGGGTAATTGTACAAGCTTACCACTTTTACCACACAGGTATCTGTTCTGGAACCTTCCAGCTCCTGAAAAACAGATCTTTCCCCCCCTGAAAAATCTCTTGTGTGAATAAAGAGGTAATCGTCGTTGTACTCATAAGAGCCTTCACCCACCTGAGCTGAAGATAACCCGCCGAATCCACTTATCCGGAACACTATATTCTCACCATCGAACGTGAGAGAATCCAATCCGTTTTTAAACGTTCCTTCCAGTTGCTGGGCAAAGAGAGAAACGCCCCATAACAACATATATGTAAATGGTATAAATTTTTTTTCATGACCCGGAAAAGCACTATTTGCAGGCAAATGTAATATAAATTTTTGTGTCGGCAATAGAAGTGATATTATAATCCCTTTTCGGCCAGATACCGTTCAGCATCGATAGCAGCACGACAACCCATGCCGGCAGCAGTAACTGCCTGACGGTAGTGCGGGTCGGCAACGTCTCCTGCGGCAAAAACACCTTCGATATTGGTTTTCGATGATGGATTGTCTATCTTGATATATCCTGCATTATCAAGTTCAAGATAATCTTTAAAAATTTTGGTGTTTGGAGTATGTCCAATGGCAAGGAAAAAAACCGTCAATGGCAATATCAACTTTTTCCTCCCCGGGTTCACCCATCCGCTTGATCAGATGAGCTCCTTCCACCCCTCTTTCACCGAAGAGGCCAATAGTGTTGTGTTCGAAAAGGATCTCAATTTTTGGATTGTTCATCACCCGGTCCTGCATAATTTTTGATGCACGCAGATAGGGTTTGCGTACAATCATATATACTTTGTCGGCCAGGCCCGATAGATAGCTGGCTTCTTCACAGGCAGTATCGCCTCCACCCACAACAGCTACTTTTTTTCTTGCGATAGAAAACCCGTCGCAGGTTGCACAGGCCGATACGCCTTGCCCTGCATACTTCTTTTCATCGTCAAGCCCGAGGTACTTTGCGGTAGCACCGGTGGCTATTATGACAGTATCAGACTCTATCACATGTTCATTATCGATAGTCACCTTAAAGGGGGGGCGTACAGAGAAATCTACCGCTGTTGCCCTTCCCGGGAATATTTCAGTGCCAAATCTCTGTGCCTGTTTCTTTAGGTCTTCCATCATCTCCGGACCGGTAATTCCTTCGGGATAGCCTGGGAAATTTTCCACTTCGGTGGTGGTTGTTAGTTGTCCTCCCGGCTCCATTCCTTCGTAAATAACAGGTTCCAGGTTTGCACGTGAAGCGTAAATAGCAGCCGTATACCCAGCAGGTCCCGACCCGATGATCAGACAGCGAACTTTATCTCTCATATAATATGTTTATGTTTAAAAAGCCTCTCTCAATGTTAAAAAGAGAAGAGGCTTAAGGGTTAATTATTGGTTCAAAGATACAACTATTCTTCTATTCTTGAAACTGATATTACCATTATCTATCTGAGTTAGATGGAAAATATCACCTTACCTTAGATCAACAATTTCAACTCCGGGGTGCTTGTTTTTATCGAACCTGAACTCCGAATCAATGAATTTATAATTTGAGTTGCACTCAGAGATTTCTATCCTGTTTTCATCCCGTTACCCATGGTGAGAATTATCTGAACAATGTTGTTTGAGGCCATGTCAACAGCTACGGAAACAGCTTTGAAATCGTTGTTCCCGGTTACAGGTACCATATCTATCTGATTAACTTTTTTACCGTTCACTGTTTTCGATACAGGTGCTTTCAACTTGTACCCGTTTCTGTACATTCCAAGCAGTGCCAAAGGCTGATTGATGCCAACTCCTGCCCTGTGGGGTTGATTATGTTTACTTCATTCACCTCTTTTATCAAAATCCACTGAGTTTCACCATCGAACCATATATCCGCTGCATCCGTCTGTATTTTGAACCGGTTTCCTTTTATAATGGCTTCACCCGACTGTGTTTCATACTCTGTTCCGTCTTTGTCTACGGTAGCCGACTTGAACGATAACTTAATGCCGGCTGATGCCTCAAAGGCGGCAAATGCTCTGTCCAGAATAGCTTTTGCTTCTCCTGAGTTTGGGGGGGTAGGCAGTGAGAGCAAAAAAAAGAAACAGCAACTGTTAGGATGTTTTTTTTCATTATCTTTTATGTTTTTATATGAAAATTCAAGTCAATTGTTATACAACATTTAAATATCTAACTTTAGTTGGACGTGTGCCGGAACGGGTAGCCAAACACCGGCAGCTTGACAGTTTAGTCGAAATCATTCATCACGCTAAACTATAGTAATTAATACAATCATGAGCGGTTATTTAATAGAACGTTTAACCGATGTTATAAAGGTAGACAAAAAGCGAAGCTGTGGTTTAATTTTTAAATGAACCCTCCTTCAAATGCAGTTCAACGTAGCGAATCAAGAAGCTTCTCCAATGAATATTCGTCCTGGATAAACACCTCACGAGGCTTACTGCCCTGAACGGCTCCAACTATGCCGGCGGCTTCCAGTTGATCCATCAGCCTTCCCGCGCGATTGTACCCTATGGAGAATTTTCTTTGAATAAGTGATGTGGAGCCTTGCTGCTGGACTACAATAAGCCTTGCTGCCTCTTCGAAGAGTACATCTCTGTCGTTTAGGTCAACCGCCCCCCCTGGAACCGTTTCAGCATCTGTGAGAACTTCTGGCAGAGGAAATGCCTTATCATAACCCTGCTGTTTGCCAATATATTGTGCAATCTCTTCTACCTCGGGAGTATCTACAAATGCGCATTGAATACGGATAAGGTTACTGCCTTGTGAAAATAGCATATCACCGCGTCCGATGAGCTGGTTGGCACCGCTCATATCCAGAATGGTTCGCGAGTCGATCTGTGATGTTACACGGAAAGCCATCCTCGCCGGAAAATTAGCTTTTATGGTTCCGGTTATGATGTTGGTGGTGGGGCGTTGTGTTGCAATCACCATGTGTATACCCACGGCTCGCGCCTTCTGGGCAATTCGTGCGATGGGCATTTCAATCTCTTTGCCGGCAGTCATTATCAGGTCGCCAAACTCATCAATCACCACCACAATATATGGCATGTATCTGTGCCCTTTTTCCGGATTTAGCCTTCTTTTGACAAACTTATCGTTATACTCTTTTACCGTGCGAACATGTGCTTTCATAAGCAACTCATAGCGGTCGTCCATCTCCTTGGTCAGTGAATTCAATGTCTGCGTCACCTTTGTCACATCGGTAATGATAGCCTTTTCTTCATCGGGGAGCTTTGCCAGATAGTGTTTTTCTATGGTAGAATATATGTTGAATTCCACCATTTTGGGGTCAATAAGCACCATCTTCATCTCAGAAGGATGCTTCTTGTATAGTAGTGAGGTGATTATAGCATTTAATCCTACCGACTTTCCCTGACCAGTTGCGCCGGCTACCAGCAGGTGCGGCATTTTGGTGAGGTCGAAGATAAACACCTCATTTGTGATGGTTTTACCCAATGCTACCGGTAGGTCATAACTACACTCCTGAAATCTTTTGGAGGAGATGACCGATTGCATGGAAACTATCTGTGGTTCCTTATTGGGAACCTCAATACCGATGGTCCCTTTTCCTGGCATGGGCGCAATAATGCGAATACCCAATGCCGAAAGGCTTAGCGCGATATCATCTTCCAGATTTCGAATCTTTGAGATGCGGACTCCTGCTTGAGGAACAATCTCGTAGAGAGTGATGGTGGGTCCTACTGTCGCTTTTATGGAGGTTATCTCGATTCCATAATTGCGTAGTGTATTAATGATTTTATCCTTGTTCTCATTCTGTTCTTTCATATCCACGCCCCTGTCACCTGTATTGTAAACCTTAAGAAGGTTAAGTGTGGGGGGGAATTTGAAAGATGAGAGATCCCTTTTCGGATCGTATTCCTCAAGAGGTTCATTCTTATCATCTTCAAGGTATTCAGAGGCTCTTTAGCATCTTCCGGATGGAAGGCTACAGCTGCTTCATTATCGCCAGGGACAATCACTTCGAATTCATCACTCATTATGTGCTGGTCTTTTCCTGTATGCGTCTTCGACCTGGATGCAGAGGCCGTTGCAGCCGGGGGGGCCGCAATATCTAACCCCTCATTTTCATCTTCTGCCGATTCAACTTCTCTCCGTTTTGACTTTTTCAAAAAAAAGCAAAGAACCGTTTAATCAATCCAGCTTTTTTTTCTTCATCTGATTCAGGAATTTCGCATTCGTCTGTGGAAGTTTGCTCTTCATCATTTAGCATGGTAAATGAAGGTTTGCTGTTTACAAGCTTTTGCTGGATCTTGTACATGGAGCTTTTGCGGATGAGCACTGCTACAATCACAATAAACAGGAGTATAATCAAAACAATACCAGGCCATCCTACACTGCTGTCAAGAATCTGTTCAATCTGGATACCATGCGTTCCGCCCCCCCATTTAATGTGTGTCCCGGGGAAGATGCGGTCCAGGATAAAAGCGCTGGCTATGGAACCTGAAATAACGCCAAACGTGGTAATGAAGAGTGCTTTCAGGAAAGATAAATCTGATACCTTCATCATACGCAATCCAATATAAATAAGGAATATTGGAATAAGCGTCGAGAAAATACCAAACCAATCGTTTACAAGAATCTCGGCAATATAGGCTCCGCCTGCACCTGTCCAGTTGTCCACCTCCGGAACATTTGAACGTATAAGCTGCATAAATGATTTATTGAGCACCTTGCTCTGGTCGGCGGCACCCGTGAAGAAAAACGAAATTATCGCCAGCAGCATAAAAATGCCGATGAAAGCGACAACTACCCCCATAATGAATCGTAAGCGTTCACTTTTCAAAAATGTAATAAACTCATTTTCCTGTTTTTGGGAGGATGTCGTTTTTTTTCTTAAAGTCCTTTTCTTCTTTTTAGCCATGTTTAATTTTTTTTCGCGCTTTGCCATGCCGACTTCGATCAACCTGTTATAATAGCAATTTGAATGGTTGATATAATTATCACGTTTACTGCAAAAGTAATAAAAAGAAACGTAGCTTTAACATTTTGTGGACGATTATTTTATACCTTTACAGATGCCAGGGATCTAAATAGTGAAAGGTCCGCGAATCACTTCGCAGACCTCTCTTGTTAACACAATCTTCATGAAACAAACTACACTATCGAGTTGATTGCAGAATGATAATCCGGCTCCTGTGCAATCTCAGAAACCAGTTCCGTATATACTACTTTTCCGTTTGGATCTACCACAACCACAGCGCGTGCTAAAAGGCCTTTCAAAGGTCCATCGGTCATCAGTAATCCGTAATCACTGCCAAACGCAGTATCACGGAAAGCGGAAAGTGTAACAACATTTTCTATGCCTTCTGCAGAACAGAATCTTCCTGCTGCAAAAGGCAGGTCGGCAGAAATACCAAGCACCACCGTATTATCGAGCGACGCGGCTTCTTTGTTAAAACGGCGTACCGAGGCTGCGCATACACCGGTATCAAGACTCGGGAAGATATTAAGTACAACATTCTTTCCTCTAAAATCCGATAACTTAGCCTCTGTAAGGTCGCTTTTTACTAGTGTGAAGCCCGGAGCTGATATCCCTATTGCGGGCATATCACCTGTAGTATGAACGGGGGGGTTGCCTTTAAATGTGATATTTGCCATATATATTTATAATTTAAAATAATTATTAATAATAAAATACTTTTTTTTCTATATTGTACCTTCCTCTCTCTCTGATAGTAAACAAAGACTCTAACTAAATGTTCATGGTGAATTTGTTTTTAACTTTCTACAATTTCAACAGCAGCCTGATGTAGTTCACTTCTTAGATAAGATGCTGTGTAGCTCTTTTTACTGCTTATGATCTCTTCAGGTGTTCCCGAAAAGAGTATCTCGCCACCCTTTTCGCCCCCCCTTCGGGTCCCATGTCGATAATATGATCGGCACATTTGATTATGTCGAGGTTGTGTTCAATCACTATCACCGTATTGCCTTTGTCAACAAGCTTGTTAAGTACCCCCAGCAGTACCCTGATATCTTCGAAATGGAGTCCCGTGGTAGGCTCATCAAGTACATATAGCGTATTGCCAGTATCTATTCGCGCCAGCTCTGTTGCCAGCTTTACTCGCTGACTTTCCCCTCCCGATAGTGTAGTGGAGGATTGCCCAAGCTTTATATAGCCCAATCCAACCTCCTGTAAAACCCTTATCTTGTGCAGAATGTTGGGTACATTTTCAAAGAATTCAACCGCCTGGTTAATGGTCATATCCAGCACATCTGCAATAGATTTTCCTTTGAAGCGCACCTCGAGCGTTTCACGGTTGTAGCGTTTCCCGTGACAAACCTCGCATGGTACCATCACATCGGGCAGGAAATTCATTTCAATGGTTTTGTAACCGTTGCCATTGCATTTTTCACACCGGCCTCCTTTCACATTAAACGAAAACCGTCCAGGTTTGTATGCACGTATCTTGGCTTCCGGCATTCCGGCGAAAAGAGAACGGATATCGGAAAAAAAACACCTGTATAGGTGGCCGGATTGGAGCGGGGGGTACGGCCTATTGGCGACTGGTCCACACTTACTACTTTATCAAGATGCTCTATACCTTTTACGGAACTGTAGGGAAGAGGTTCTTTAAGTGACCGGTAAAATTTACGGCTTAGGATTGGTTGCAGTGTCTCATTTATCAATGTCGATTTTCCACTTCCAGAAACGCCTGTCACACATATTAATGTACCAAGCGGAAAAACCGCTGTCACACTTTTAAGGTTGTTGCCTGTTGCACCTGCGATTATGAATTTTTTTTCCGTTTCCC
>JMBV01000060.1_pt1 | contig 41402 bp, 94 predicted proteins | sample 616531 | NCBI WGS metagenome assembly JMBV01 (sample SAMN02727904, study PRJNA239997) | anaerobic digester metagenome | biome: anaerobic digester; isolation source: mesophilic anaerobic digester inoculated with municipal waste water sludge... | place: Germany: Bielefeld University, CeBiTec ...
TGATGAAATAGCCAAGGAAATGAATATGGAAGTAGAAAAGGTTAGAGAAATTATGAAAATTGCCCAAGAACCAGTATCCTTAGAAACGCCTATTGGAGAAGAAGAAGATAGCCATCTTGGAGACTTTATTGAAGATGAAAATGCTCTAGCTCCTGCTGATGCAGCAACTTTTATTATGTTGAGAGAGCAGTTAATAGAAGTATTAGATACCTTAACTCCAAGGGAACAAAAGGTTTTAAGACTTAGATTTGGTTTAGATGATGGAAGGGCTAGAACCTTAGAAGAAGTGGGTAAGGAATTTGATGTAACAAGAGAAAGAATAAGACAAATAGAGGCCAAGGCCCTAAGAAAACTGAGACATCCTAGTAGGTCTAAAAAGCTTAAGGATTTCTTAGAAGAATAAATTAGAGATTCGCTATGCAAATCTTTAATACCCTCATAGGACTTGTATTTTTAGCCATTCATTTTCCAAACGTCAAAAATTCGTCAAAAATATTTTTAAAAATAATATTGATTTTATTTGTAGCATTTTCCATCATATCATCTGTAAAGTGGCTATAGTTTTCATGACCACTTGAACGGTATCCCCCCCAGGAGACTAGCAACTGTTTTATAATCTAGGCCTTTAGCAATAACATAGTGGCATAAGTATGTCTTAAATCATGAACCGAAATTTCATAGCCTAACCTTCTGTATTTTAAATATAATCTACTAGAAGTGGTATCGGTATTATAGTCAAGGATAACCTTATTTTGAATATCTGTAGGAGTGTTGGCTTTGTATGTTGCTAATGCTCTCTTAGTGGAAATGGGTATAGGCACAGTTCTATTAGATCTCTTTTCTTTTACTGGGCCTATACCATATTTCCCATTTTTAAGCCTTTTCCATTGTTTATTAACTGTAATGGTGCTGTCCTTTAAGTCTATATCGTTCCAAGTTAATCCCAAAATTTCTCCTATTCTTAATCCTGATGTGGCCGCTATAAGAGATATTATATAATCTTTAGCGGGATTTATTCTGCCCAATAGGTCGTCGAGTTCGTTTTTATTTAAGGCCCTTATCTTGTCGTCATGTTTTTCCTCTGGAAGATTAATTTTATTTATAGGATTTTTACAATTATTTGGTAACTTTCTGCCGCCATATCGAATAAATGATTAATTTTAGTTAGGTAGGATTGAATCGTACTTCTTTTAAGGCTGGATTTTATCATATTGTTTACGCAATCTTGAATATGGATATGGGTTATATCTTTTAATAACATGTCATTTAACTTTTTAGTCCATTTAAGGGCATTGTTATAACTTCTAATCGTGTTTTGTTCGACATGGATACCCTTATCCTTTATAAATAATTTTTCGTACTCTCCAAAGGTTATGCCTTCATATTCTTGGGACAAATTTAGTTCATATTCTTTTTTTCAATTCCTCTACAATTTTATCTGCATACAATTTAGCATCCCTTTTCTTTTTAAAGCCTTGTTTGCTTTTCTGCCTCCACTTTCCATAGCGGTCTTTGTAAGAAACAATAACTTGGATTCCACCATCTTTATCTCTATAAGTTACGTTATACTCCATTTTATCCCTCCTTTGTAGAATAAGAGAGGCACTTGGCCATTGTACCTCTCTTTTCTCCCTTATTCAAACATGCTCAATACTGCTACTAACTTTCCTAATATTTTCACATTTCCATTTGTTAGGATAATAGGCTTATACATATCGTTCTCTGGCTGTAAAACTATTGTGTCGCCTTCTCTATAGAATTTCTTTAGAGTAGCCTCACTCTCTATAAGTATTGCTCCTATTTCTCCATTTTCTAGATTAGGCTGCTCTTTGATGAACACTATATCATTTGGGTAGATACCTGCCGCTAACATGGAATCACCTTTAACTTTTAAAGCAAAGTCGGCTTTGATTTTGCTATCTAGATTAAAGTAATCCTCTATATTTTCTTCTGCAAGTATAGGAGTTCCTGCTGCAATTTGCCCCCCAATAAAGGGATAGATTTTGTATTTGATTTGTTAGGAATTCTTTCCGTAGAATGCCTTTTATCCATATTTATTAATTCAATTGGAGATATTTCGAGTATTTCTGATAATTTAGGAACTTTATCAATGCCCATATTCCCTATGTCTCCACTTTCCCATCTTGACACAGCTGATTTACTTACTCCTACATAGTCTGCGACTTCTTGCTGCGTAATATTTAAGTATTCTCTTTTGCCTTTTATGAAATTACCTAGTTTGATGTCTGATTTTTTTAGCCATTTGTTATTCACCTCCTTGTATGTATTATACCTATTTGTTTACAATTATCAATAATAAATAAAAACTTTTAGAAAAATAGTTGACAATAGTGAATTATTTTGATATATTATAGATAGTTGATAAAACTCAACAAAAAAAGGGGGGGTGTAAACTATGGACAAAGGAATAAATACCAACGAGTTAAAGGCAGAAGTAGCTAGAAAAGGCATGACGTTAGGGGGGAATTAGCAGAAGTTATAAACTTGAGTTGGTCAGGTTTTTGGAAGAAAACATCAGGGCAAAATAGCTTTACTTTAGATGAGGTCAGAGCTATTAGAGATGCCTTAGATTTAGATGACAGGGCTATGAAGAATATTTTTTTTAATCTAAAAGTTGAGGAAAATCAACAATAATAAAAAAAAGGGGGGGACAAGTATATGAGTAACTTAATTAAAAAGAATTGACTTTAGATAGCAGAGAAGTAGCTGAAATGGTAGGGAAAAGGCATGACCATTTGATAAGAGATATTGAAACTTACATTCAATATTTGGAGAACCCAGATTTGGGGAATGGCTTAAAACCAATAATTACAGATTTTTTTTATAGAAAGTAGTTATAAATCAGGCACACCGCCAAGAAATTATAAAAAAATATGACTGTACTAAAAAAAGGTTGCGAATTTATAGCCCACAAGCTAACTGGGCAAAAAGGAGCTCTATTCACAGCAACATATATAAATAGGTTCCACGAAATGGAGCAATCCCTAATAGAAAAAGAAGAACCATTGCAAATAGATAGTAAATTTTTATATCAGCTAGCAGGACAGTTAGAAGAAAAAGAAAAGTTAATTGCAGAACAAAAACGAGAAATTGAGCATAAAACAGAAGTAATAAAAGGAGCTACAGATGATATTGATATTTACACTAAAAGAAATGTTTTAAACAAGGTGGTTAGATATAAAGGGGGGGCTAACTTTGCAGAACGTTGGAATGAGTTATATGACAGGTTTAGAGAAGTTTATTCTATAGATTTAAAAGCAAGATGCGAGGGCTATAACTTAAAGCAAAAGAAGAAAAAAAGACCAATTATCTACAATTAAATATGCCGAAAAATTTGGCTATATAGATGATTTGTACAAAATAGCATTAAAGCTTTACGAAACAGATATTAATGAAATTTTAAAACATTTACAAAAAAATAGCTTAGGAGGTGCGAATGTGGACAAGCTTCTTACTCAACAAGATTTAGCTGATAGATGGCAGGTAACTACAAATACAATAAGAGATTGGAGGTTGCAAGGGGGGGTTATAACACCAGTTAAAGGGATACCAGCTATAAGATTTACAGAGCAGCACATACAAGAACTAGAAGGGGGGGTTGAATTAGAGAGAATTTCCCCTCTGCAAGTTAAAAGGCTAGAAAGAGAACTAGAAGAAGTGAAGGCAGAAAACGAAAAACTAAAGGGGGGGATTTTATCAAATATATTAGCTGAAACTTCCCAGGTGATAGGAATGTAAAGGGGGGGGTTCTAATTTAGAACATCCTTAATTTATATTGATGAGGTGAAATAAATGTCTGATACGCAAATATTTCTACAGGTGATATGGAAAGTAACAAAATATTTCCCTTTGGTGCCTCTGGTAGCAATTGTGGGACTAGCTTGGCTAAGTATAGATGAAAGGAGGTCTAACCATGCAAGAACTAAAAGAAAAACTAAGACAAGCCCAGCAAAATTTTGATTATGCAAATGAGAATTATTTGGATGCAGCAATAATGGATCTGAATGCAGCAGAGGAAAGATTTAGGGCAATGATAAGAGAGAAAAAAAGAACCTATCCGCCACCAAACGAAATAGGTTCAAGAAAAAAATATCTTTATATAAGTATACCACGAAAGGGGAGAAATATTCAAGATGAAAGAAATCGTAAATAGAAAGGATGGGACTTTAGTCATAGAAAAAAAGCAAGCCTTGCAGAGCAGAGAGAAGGAAAGATATGTACTTTATATTAGAAAGAATGACAGAATTAGAAAGATTAGTAGAAGTTGGGAAAAATGCAGAAAAGAACCTAAAGGAATTGGAAGTAGAATTTACAAAACTATGTGAAATGGAGGCAGGAAAATAATGAATGAATTGTTAGAAATGGAATTAATAGAGGCGGAAGAAACTATAGAGGCAGCAGAAGTAGGCGGAAGATTTATGATACAAGATTTAGACAGTGCCAATTGGGCTTTTAGGAAATTGGCAGCTATAGAGAAGAAAAGAAAAGAGATAAAAGAACTGGCAGACAAGGAAATTGAAAGAATAAGAAACTGGCAGCAGCAGGAAGAAAAAGGTTTAAATAATAGTAAAGAATTTTTCGAAGGATTGCTAACAGAATATTTCGTAAGACAAAAAGAAGTAGATCCTAAATTTAAAATATCTACACCATATGGGAAAGTTAGCAGCAGAAAGCAGCAGCCTAAATGGAATTACGAAGATGAGAAAGTTTTAAATTGGCTGAAAGAAAATGACACAGAATTAATTAGGATAAAGGAAGAAGTGAATAAAGCGGAATTAAAGAAGAAATATAAAGCGGTAGGAAAAGAAGTAATAACAGAAGATGGGGGGGAAATAGTAGAAGGGATAACGATAGAAGAAAGGCCAGATTCGATCAATATTAAGGTGGTGGAATAGATGGCTAAAATAAATGAAAAATTTATAGTTAATCTAAAAGGAAAAGATTTTGTAACTTATGAAGGATTACTTGATTTAGCACACCGGATGGGACTAGTAAGTATTAAGACAGAAATGATTAAATTTGTATCAGATGGAATTAATGACACAGTAATAGTAAAAGCAGTAGCAAGTACAATAGATAAAGAATTTCATGGCATAGGTGATGCAAGCCCGATGTCAGTAAATAAAATGATAGAACCACACATGATAAGAATGGCAGAGACAAGGGCCAAGGCTAGAGCATTAAGAGATTTAACAAATGTAGGTATGACAGCTATAGAGGAACTAGGAGACGATACAGAGGACAAGCCTAATAATAAGTATAGTAACAATAAAAAAAACCTAATACAACTCAAACTAATAAGTCTGGGATAGATAAAGATAAACAAGCTATAGTAGATGGAAGTTTAGCAACGGATAAACAATTAAGGATGCTATATGCACTAACAAAAGAAAAAGGATTTGAAAGTATGATGGGCGACTATATAAAGAAAACATATAACAAAGATAGCAGTAAGGCATTAACCAAGGCAGAGGCATCGGAAATTATACAGATGCTACAAGACATGAAATAGGCTAGGGGGGGCTTACCCCCTTGGCCTATGAAAGCAGGTGATAAATTGTCAGGAGTATTTCAGATAGACAGAGTAATATTTGACAATAGTATATGGAATAATGTTGTAGAATTTAGAGTTTTTTTCTATATAGTTGGAAATGCAGTTTGGAAAGAAGAAGGTGTAAAAGTAGGAAATGTTCACGTAAAAAGGGGGGGGCAATATCTTAGGTCTTACAGGAATTTAAGAGAGGACTTAATGTACATTGAGAACAACAAAATTAAATATTATGGGATAGCTACTATTAAAAGAACAGTAGATAAATTAGTTGCAGATGGAAGGTTGGGAAAAGAGGAGACAGAGCATGGAACACTGTTTACAGTAGTGAACTACAGTTTATATCAAGGTTTCGACAGGTTTAATATTGATAGCTTGGAACGAGGTCGGAACGCAGATGGAACAGCAGCGGAACAGCAGCGGAACAATAAGAAGAAAGATAATAAAGATAAGAATATATATATATCTATTTTTGAGCATTGGAATTCTAAAGGGATAATCCGACATAGAAAATTAACTTCTAAAATGGAGACCAAAATCAGAACTGCTTTAAAAGCATATACAGAAGATGAAATAAAAGAAATCATAGATAATTATGCAGCAATAGTTTTAGATGATAAGTATTGGTTTACCTATAAATGGACTTTAGAGGATTTCCTCCAAAGGGGGATGACTCAATTCGAAGATTTGAAAGTAGCAAAGGAAAACTACCTAGCAAAAAAAATGAACAGAAAAAAAAGTGGAAGATGATCCTTATGGATGGATGGAGGTGCAAGAATGAGCATTAAATTAGAACAATCGGTATTAGGATGCATGATTTTAAACAAGGATTGTGCTATGGATTACGGGCTGCTAAACGAAAATGATTTTATAGAACCTATGCACAAAGAAATTTACAGAGGAATTTCATCCCTAGTGATAAAAAAATAAGCCAGTAGACTATCTATCCATATACGAAGAAACAAACCACAGGACAGATATAAAATACATGGCTGGGCTGATTAACAGTGTACCAAGTACATCGGCATTTAAATACTACGTAGGTGATTTAAAAGACGTAACCTTAAAAAGAGAAATGGGAAAACTTGCAGATAAATTAAAAAAATACAGAATTAACAGGGGGGGAAGAGGCCATAGAGTTAGCAGAAAAAGAAATATTCAACCTAAGAGAACAAAATAGCAATAGTAATTTTAAACACGTAGGAGGAATTATAACAGAAGTTTACGATAACCTATGGGAAATATACGAAGGGAACACAGAACGAGGAATAGGGACAGGCTACAATGCCATAGATGATATTCTGGGCGGAATGAGAAAGTCGGAATATATTTTGTTAGCAGCTAGACCAAGTATAGGGAAAACAGCCCTAGCGATAAATATAGCACAAAATTTAATAACACAAAATAAGTCGGTTGCCTTCTTTAGTCTAGAAATGTCTAAGGAACAGTTAGTCGAAAGATTATTAAGAGGTATGGCCCTAGTCGAAAACGATAGGCTCCTAAAAAGAAATGGTAAGAAAATGCAGCAAAACGATTGGGACAAGTTGCTTAATACAGCTAATTATATATATAACAAAAACCTTTATATAGATGACAATCCTTCTATATCGGTCGGAGAAATGCAGTCTATGTGCAGAAAATTAAAGAGAACCAAGGGTCTAGACTTAGTAATAATAGACTACCTTCAATTAATTCAATCTAATGTCAAAGGATCTAGGAGAGAACAGGTGGAACAAGTCTCCAGGGATTTAAAAAGAATGGCTAAAGAATTAAATGTACCAATATTAGTAATTTCTAGTTTATCCAGGGCTAATACGCAAAGAGAAAACAAGATACCAATATTAAGTGATTTAAGAGAAACAGGACAAATAGAATTTGATGCAGATGTAGTCATGTTTATACACAGGGAATTTTACTACAAACCTAGTGAAACAGAATTAAAACACGATGCAGATATTATAATAGCTAAAAATAGAAACGGAGAAATAGGAAGGGCAAAATTAAATTGGTACGCAGAGTATACAAGGTTTATGAGCAAGGGGGAAATTACAAATGGATAGATGGAAAGTATATGAAATCTTAAAAAGAAATATAAACATGGAATCAATAGAAAAAAATAGAAAAAAAATAGATGCAGAAGAAGTAAAAGAAGGGCTAATAGAATGGCTATATGTATTAACCAGAAACGATGAAAGGGTGATAAAGTGAGAAAAATATGGAGCATGGAGGAAGAAGTATTCATTTTAAGAAATTGGCACGAAATGAGTTACAAAGAACTTGCAGAACATTTCGGTCTTACAGCATCTCAAGTAAGAACGAAAAATATAACTTGAGAAAAAAAATACAACAACGACAAACCCCCTGCAGAGAGCGAAATACAAAAATGATAGAAGACTGTATAAAACATCACGCCGAAATGAGAGAAAAAGAAAGAATTACAGAAGAACAAAATTCGTTCATTATCAGCAATTACAAGAAAATGACAAGCTTGGAAATGGGCGATGAACTAGGTATAACTGAGGCAGCAGTAGCAACAAGAAGGGCAAGATTGATTGAACGAGGGCTGATAGAGAAAACATCTGAAACATACGAAAAAAAATATCGAACATAGATGTAAAGGTGCCAGAGATACAGAAAATCCCGGCGGAAGTTTTAGAAAATCAAAAGGAACTTAAAAGCAAAATAAAAGAATTAGACGAAAAACTAAAAATAGGAAAGGTATACAAAATATCGCACATAGTTAGAAACGAAAAAGTAACCTTTACAGGAAAACTGGTAAATAAAATGGATAAATTTTATATATTCCAAGGGAAATACAAAGAAAGTTTCCTAAAAACCGACCTTGTAACTGGAGAATATACCATAAAGGAGGCCTAAAATGAAAACTTGTATAGATTGCAAAGATAGGCACCTAGGCTGCCATGACAAATGTAAAAACTACAAAGAATATAGAAAAAAAGATAGATAAATCCAAAGAAGGTAGAGAAGATTATTTCGAATATAGCGGATATATGGCCGAATGTCTATGGAGAAATAGGAGGTAGCTATGACAGAAATACAAAAAGAATTGCTAGATGCTATAGAAGAAATAGCATTAGAAAAAATATGAGTGTAAAAGAAGTAATAAGACAAGCTATAGAAATATTGGAGGGGGAAGAAAAATGAAAACATACGATATATGGAAAATGATAGATGAAGACTACGAAAGTGTGGCAGGTAAAAAAATAAAGTTAGTAAAAATGCCAACAAACATCGAAAAAGTTTCGGTTGGAGACATAGCTAGTATAGGAAAAAAATGCTAGGGGGCATTCCTTGTCTATTTGACAAATGGGAGTGGAGAATTCAAGACTTAACAGGGTTCGAGGAATGGGAAGAAGTAAAAGAACCAGTAGACTTTATGACAGCAGTTAGAAGTGGCAAAAGAATCAAAATTGAGCACAGTTGTTTAGATGGCAGCTTGGGCTATTTAACTGCAAATTACAATGAGTTAGGAGATATTTTAGATGAGATAAGCACATACCTTAGCGGTAGCGACATAAGAAGAATATTATTAAATGGCAAATGGTATATAGAAGATTAGGAGTGGGGGGGATATGAAAAAAAACAAATCACAATAGATTATTTAGAAAAACTAGCAGATGAAATCTGGGAAGTGAAAAGAAAAGAAAAAAAATAATAGATATAGCGATAGAGAGATATACCTAAACAGTTTACTCGATTATATAGACAGAATACAGGCAGTAATAGAAAAAGGAGAGATTTAATTGACATACAAAATAGTTATTCCAGGCGAATTACCCGACACAAACACTATTATAACTGAAAGTAAAAGGGGGGGCAGGGGGGGAAAGTGGCAGCCATATAACGAGATGAAACAAGAATATACAAACATAGTAGCTTGGATAGCGAAATCAGAAATAAAAAAAACAATTAAAAAAAATAGATTTAGAAATAACTTGGATATGCCCTAATAGACGAAAAGACAAAGATAATATATCGGGCGGAATTAAATTTATCTTAGATGGGTTAGTAGTAGCAGGAGTGATTACAGATGATGGTTGGGGGGGACAGGTGGGAGACATATATCACAAGTTTAAAATAGACAAGCATAATCCAAGAGTGGAGGTAGAAATTAGAGAGGTGAGTTAATGCAAGATATAAAAGTTGAATTATATCATGATAATTTTCAAAATTACAAGAGATATGGAATACCTAAAGCACAATTAGTCATAGCGGATATTCCTTATAACGTAGGAAACGCAGCGTATGGGAGTAACCCACAATGGTATATAGATGGAGACAATAAGAAAGGCGAATCGGAACTTGCAGGGAAACAATTTTTCAACACAGATAAAAACTTTAATTTAGTAGAATATATGCACTTTTGCAATAAATTACTGAAAAAAAGAACCTAAAGAACGAAATCAAGCCCCCCCTGCAATGATTATATTTTGTGCTTTCGACCAAATGCAAATGCTAATTGACACAGGAAAAGATATGGATTTAACCATGGATACCCTTTATTCTTTATCAAAACTACAGTCCGCAGGTTCTAAAATCTAATATGCGAATAGTGGGAGCAACAGAACATGCAGTAGTTTTATATAGGGACAAGCTACCTAAATTTAATAATAATGGCAAGATGATATTTAACTGGATGGAGTGGATTAGAGATACTAAAACACCTAAAATACATCCTACACAAAAGCCTATACCAGTATTAAAACGATTGATTGAAATATTTACAGATGAAGGGGGACGTAGTAATAGATCCAGTTGCAGGAAGTGGCACAACTTTAAAAGCGGCAGCGGAAATGAATAGACATGCATATGGGTTTGAAGTGGATAAAAAAATTCTATAATAAGGCACAAAACGAAATGTTAAGCACAATTCAAATGAGATTATCATTTGAGCAGCAATTATTGGAGGTAGAGAAATGAAAAGGTATGAAGAATTAAACCACAAATTTAAAACAAAAGATACAGCAGAAGAAATGGCAATAGGAATGGTAATATCAGACGTTTGCCATGACAGAAACTGTGAACCACCAACGCCTGAGAGTATTTCAGGACACTATTTACCACGGTACAAAGAATATATTAAGTGGCTAAATGAGGAGGTAAAAAAAATGATAGAGATTAAATTTAGGGGGGGATATAATGGTCTAGAGTGGCTATATACAGAAATGATTAGGTATGTTAGTGAAGATGATTTCTGGCAAATGATGAATCATGAAACTGATGAATGGAACTATGTTAGTTTTATAGGGCAATATACAGGATTAAAAGATAAGAATGGAGTGGGAATTTATACAGGAGATGTGGTGTTAATCTCTCATAAAGAACGGGACTACAGTACAAAATCTACATTTATGATAGGTATCAATAAACATTTCTTTGGTTATGAAGTTGTCTGGAGATGTATAAATGGATATTTTTGTCCTACTCACATTTTAGAAGGTGATTATTCTAACTGTGAGATTATAGGTAATATATACGAGCATCCAGAATTATTGGAGGTGAAATAATGAGTAATCAATACGAAGTATGTTTAGCAGCATTAATAGAACTAGAAGAAATAAATGAAATGCTAAACCTAGAAAATCAAAACCTAAGAAACGAAAATAAAAAGCTAAAATCAGAAAAAGAAGAATTAGAAACAGCTTTATCAAAATACAGACAATATGTAGAAAATCTAGATTAGGAGGGATGAAATGACCGAGAAAGTTGTAGAACTACTTTACAGAAGTATAATACAACATTTAGCAGGGGGGGATAAAGAAAAATCGAAGGAATATACAGAAAAAGCAATAGAAATAGACGAAAGAACGTGTATTTGTGAGGGACAAACTGTCCCTTGCAGATATAACAAAACGAAAGCAAAGGTATGCACGAAATGTGGGCTAGTGTGGAGAGAAAAGAAGTAGTGGAGAGGTGCTGGGTGAATTCAAGGAGGGTAGGATAGGTGGTAAACGAAAATACCTAGATTGTTTTAATTGTATATGTTTAGACTGCTACGAAGAATTTAATACAGAAGAATGTAGCCGTAGCGATTGTGAGTGGTGCCAGAACGAAAAAGGGCAATGGGCAGAAAGGTGTAACAAATATTTAGAAAAAGGTGGAACATATGGAGAAAAACCAAATAACTAAATTAGATTTACTTAAACAATTTGAAAAATTAGATGATAAAGGTATAGAATGTGATGAATATTGTGGTATGTGTGATTATTTAGGTGTATGTGATTTACTAGAACAAAAGTTAGAAGAAAAAAAGAGAAATAGTTAAATATTGGGAGGAAGATTAATGCAGATAAAAATAAAATACTTTAGCAAAGATTATCCGAGATTAGAAAAGATAAGTAAAGGGGGGGATTGGGTGGATTTAAGAGTAGATAGTATAAAAATAATAAAAGGTAGTATAAGGTCAAAAGGGGGGGCTTTCAATAAGCTATACAAATACGAATTAGAAAACGAACCATTCCCTCTAAAATATAAAAAAAGGCGACATAATCAAATTTGGCCTAGGCGTAGCTATGGAATTACCAGAAGGATACGAGGCAGAAATAAGACCAAGGAGCAGTACATTTAAACATTGGGGGGGACTAATACAAACCAATAGCGTAGGCACGATAGACAATTCCTACAAAGGAGATAATGACGAATGGCAGATAGAATTTATTGCTATGAGAGATGGAAATATAAACAGATTCGATAGAGTGTGCCAATTTAGGATATGGGAAAAGCAGCCAGAATTTAATTTTATAGAAGTAGACAAGCTAGGAAATGAGGATAGAGGTGGATATGGAAGTACAGGGAGGTAGAAAAATGACTAGCTTTATAATAGGTCTATTCATAGGTATGTTTATAACTTGTATAGGCATAGCAAAGGGGGGGATTGAAATAGCATTAGACACAGAAAAAAAGGAGTGATGCCAGATGCTAGAAAAGCATCATGTGTGATTTTCAAAAGCCAAGGTGGGTTGGACTTTGAACTAAACTATAAAAGATTAACACCAGAGCAGCACAGAGGGTCGAAAGGCCCTCACAGGTGCAGGGCAACAGATTTAAGATATAAAAAAAGAATTGCAAATGAAACTAGAAAATATACTTACAGATGAATTTTATACAGTAGAAGAATTAATAGAAATACTAGGATTAAAAGAAAGACAGGCCTATAAGGCATTTAGGAAGGTTAATCAACATGAAAAAGGAATGAAAAGGGAAGACATTATTTTAGATTAATGGGGGGGAAGAGGTTTTATTTATAGGAGGCTTAGATAAAAACAATGCTTGAGATATTGGCAGATAGATTAAAGGAAGGTGATTAAATGTATTGGTTACTATTAATTTGTTCAGCGATTATGACACTAAAAGCATTTAATATAGCAGGTGGAGAAAACTTTGGTTCATTTCTAATATATACATTTTTAGCAGGCAGTTTTCAAGTTATGGCTAGAAAGGAAAGGGATTAAATGGAACTTAAAGATATAACTCAAGAACTCTACCAAGGCAGTAAAAGACTAGAAGAAGGCAGTAAGGAAATATTTAAATTAGCAGAAAAAAATGGCAGCAACAGAAAGAGATTACAGAATAGCATTAGCAAAAGAGAAAATTCAATTAAGAGATGAAGGGATGGCAATAGGATTAATAGAGGATGTAGCAAGGGAAACCTAGCAGATTTACGATACCAAAGGGATATAGCAAAAGAAACATATGCAGCAGCTAGAGACAGTATGAAAGCTATACAAGTACAGATAAATGCCCTACAATCGATTTTAAAACTTCAAAGCGAGGTGTAAATATGAAAACAGATTATCAAAGAGTAGAAGGAATGTTATATAGCCACTATAGAAGAAAAAAAAGAGAGTAAGCAGCCTAAAGAGCAGGTTAATAAGAACACAACTAAGAATAGATAGACTAAGGAACGACATAAAAGAATGCAATATAGATTTAAGCGATACTTTAAAAGCTATAGACTATTCTAGGGAATACATCAATGCAGGCGATACCACTTCAAACATAGAAAGAGAACTAGAAAGAGCAGTAGACAATATACTTAGACAGATAGAAAATGAACTAAGGCAAAAGAAGAAAATTAAATCTAGAATAAGAAATCTTGAAAAAGCCATAGATGATGTAGAGGTTCTATTAGAAGAACTAACAGAGGAAGAATTGCAGATAATTGAGCTGAGATATGGAGAAAAATTGAACTATAGGGAAATGGAAGATTTACTTCATATGGGGGGGAGAAGTACATTACAGAGGAAGAAAGATAGGATAATATATTGCTTGGTAGAAAGATTAGATTAGTGAACATAATGTAACTTATGTGTAGCAGAAAGGATGAGATTATGAGATTATATGCTAGGTCAGTTATTTTAGATAGAAAGAATATGACAGATAACTTAGAGGAATATCAAGATTGGATTGAATATTGTTTAAATGTGATAGATAAAGCAAGGGAAAAGATTATAGATGATAAAGGTGTGGATGTTGAATCATTTGAGTATGGCGTTGCAGTAGGTTTAGGTAGAGCAATAGAAATAATATTAGGGGGGGTTGAGGATAATGAAATTTAACGAAGAAGAACTAAGAATAATATACAGAGCATTAAAAGAAGCTAAAAAAATTAACTGAAATACACAAAAGGCCAAGCAATGCAGATAATTTAGATAATGCAAATTATAAAATGATAATGGATAAGATTGAGAAAGTGTTTTAATGAACATAACAAGTATTATATGCAAATGAAATTGTCAGAAAACTTGGGACAAGATTGGGACAAGAATGGGACACAACAGTAATAAAGATATGATAGAATAGTATTAAGTAAAACTATCATATGTGCAAGGATATATCAAAAGACAATGTGAAAAGGCAGTTGGAAAAGACAAGTCGTACGGTCAAGGGCAGCGGTAACGTGTAATGGCGTGCTGATTAAAAGAACCAAGGCTAGTAGGCTTGTCTAACATAGCCCGCAAATGACCGAAATCTAAGATAGCAAAGAGCATTAATTCTACTAGTGGATTAGTACAAACTGGCCATTAGGTTTAAAAACTGGCTAACGTGGCCCATGCAGGAGTTCGGTTAGACTGCAATATTAAGTCGGTAGAGAAATCTATCGGCTTATTTTATTATTAAAGAGTAGGTGATTAACATGACTATAGGAGAATACATAAAACTAACAGATATAGAAATATATAAGAAATTAATAAAGCTATGCAAACCTAAGAAGGAAATAAAATTAGGTTGTAGTGTAGAAGAACTAATGAAATCCAATTCATACAGGAGAGAAGGCAGAAGGATAAAGCAAAGGGGGGGCTGGGGGGGATAATGGGAAACGATCCATTAATAGGCGCAATAATAATATATGGAGCATTTAACATTTTTAAGAAAAATACTTTAGAAAAGATAGAAGGATGGCTATTTCTATTAACTTGTATAGGGATAAACCTATTTATTAGAATATCATAAAATAGTTTTATCCCGACGGTGGAGCAATGGCATTCAATGTGTAAAACAAGTCGTTTTATTTTTTTAGGAGGAAGTGGAGAAATGGAAACTTATTTTAAATTTAAATTAATTATAGAAATAATAGGTTTATGTTTAGCTGCTATATTTTTAATAACATTAGGGGTTGTTAAGATAAAGGAATGATGTAACATGGCTAGAGATTTTGCAATTAAATTTTATAACAGTAAAGAATGGAAGAAGTGTAGGGAAGGATATAAACAATCAGTCAATGGATTATGTGAAAGATGTCTAGCTAATGGCAAGTACGTACCAGGGGATGAAGTACATCATAAAACATATCTAACACCAGAGAATATAAACAATCCAGATATAACTTTAAACTGGGATAGATTAGAATTACTTTGTGCGACTTGTCATAGCAAGGAACACAATGAGAAGTATAGTCCATTGAGGGAAGATGTTATGTTTGATAGTAATGGGGATTTAGTAGAAAAGTAGGTGGAGAGTAATCCCAAAATAATAACATATAATATATGAAAGTGGGGGGGAGCAAACCTCATGCCCCCCCTATAAAATAAGGCCGAAGTGGGGGGATAAATACCGCGTGCCCACCTTCTTTTAACACACAGGAGGTTTCCACATAACCCCCCCACCCTAAAAATAAAGAGTGGGGGTACAAATTTATATCAAAAAGGCAGGTGAAAGATATGAGTAAAAAGAAAGAAATAAACAAAGATAGATTGGTTAAAAACGAAATAAATAGACTTACTAAATTATTCAAAGATATAGACAGAAATAAAAGACTAACAGCTAAAGGGCTAATTGAAGAAGCTGCATACATGAAAATAACCTTGCAAGAATTAAAAGTTGAAATAGACAAGCATGGTCCAATAGATGAAATGCCACAAGGTGAATACTCTATCTTAAGAGAACATCCTGCTTTAAAATCTTACAATACAATGGTTCAGAGATATACAAATATTATAGATAAGCTAACTAATTTACATCCTAAGGAGGAAATGAAAAAAGAAGTAGATGACGGTTTTGAAGACTTCGTGATGATGAAATGACAGCTGCAAGAAAGATACAATATGATGAAGATTACAATCCGATAATTAAATACTGGAACTGGATAAACCTTAATAGACAAAACAGAAGAAGAACCCCTAAAAAGGTTCATAAAGTTTACAATGAATTAGTTAGAATAATCAATGACCCTAAAAGCGAATGGGAGTATGACCCCGTTAAAGCAAATCATGCAATAGAATTTATAGAAAACTATTGTAGACACTCTAAAGGCAAATGGTGGGAAGCCTTTCATATTAGAATTATGGCAAAAAGCCCTTGTTGCTGCTACCTTTGGAATAGTTCATAAAATAGATGGTACTAGAAAATACCAGGAAGTAATGTTAGTGGTAGGTAGAAAGAATGGTAAATCTACTTTAGCCGCTGCAATAGGATTATATATGCAAATGGCAGATGGAGAGCCTGGGCCAGAGGTATACGCAGTAGCAACTAAGAAGGACCAAGCTAAAATAATATGGCTAGAAGCCAAAAGAATGGTTAGAAAATCACCATCACTACGAAAGAGAATGAAAACTCTAGTAGCTGAAATAAATAGTGATTTCAACGATTCTTTTTTTTAGGCCCTTAGGCAGAGATTCAGATTCATTAGATGGCCTAAACGTACATTGTGCTTTATTAGATGAAATACACGCGTGGAAAGATATTAATCTTTATGACGTTGTTGTAGATGGTACCACAGCTAGAGAAGAACCTTTAGTATTTATTACCACTACAGCAGGTACAGTAAGAGAATCAGTATTTGATATAAAATATGATGAAGCCGAAAGGGTTATAAATGGATTCGAGGATCCAGATGGATATAAAAACGAAAGATTCCTACCTATCATATATGAATTAGATAATAGGAAAGAATGGCAGATTGAAGATTGTTGGTATCAAGCTAATCCTGGGCTTGGTACGATAAAGCAGATAGACCAATTAAGAAACAAAGTTAATAAAGCTAAAGCTAATCCCTTGCTGGTAAAAAAAACTTACTATGCAAGGATTTTAATATTAGAGAAACAACAAGTGAAGCATGGCTAACATTTGAACAATTAAATAATCCAGCTACCTATAATTTATCAAAGTTAAAACCTAGGTATGGTATAGGTGGTTCAGATTTATCCTCTACAACTGACCTAACATGTGGGACAGTAATATTTATGGTACCAGGAGACGATACAATCTATGTTAAGCAGATGTATTGGTTGCCTGAGGATTTATTAGAAAAAAAGAGTACAGGAAGACAAAATTCCTTATGATAAATGGAGAGATATGGGATTACTTAGAACAGTACCAGGTAATAAAATTCATTATAAATATGTTACTCAATGGTTCTTAGAGGTACAAAATGAATACGATATATACATCCCATGGCATGGCTATGATGGATGGAGTGCTGAATATTATGTAGAAGAAATGAAGTCTTATTTTGGCAAAGATGGAATGGAGCCTGTAATTCAAGGAAAGAAAACCTTATCTGGGCCTACGAAATCACTGGGGGGGCAGATTTAGAGAAGAAAAAAAATTAATTACAATAATTCACCTATACTTAAATGGTGTTTGAGTAATACTTCTGTAGATACAGATAAAAACGACAATATTCAGCCAGTAAAGACTAGTAACCAAAGAAGAAGGATTGATGGTTTAGCAAGCCTATTAAATGCTTATGTAGTATTAGAAAGGCATTATGAAGATTATATAAATATGATTTAGGGGGGAGGTGAAGCCTTGGAAAAGAGAAGTCTATTCAGTAAAATATTTGGTAAGAAAAAAAGACACTACTTCAAATTATCCTAGATTTGAATTACTATCTGGCAATAATGTCAATTACATTCCTTGGAGTGGTAATATATTTGATAGTGATATAGTGAGGTCGGCAATAAGGCCGAAAGCAAATGCAGTAGGCAAATTAAGTCCTAAACACATAAGAGGATATGGGGAAGAAATGAAAATCAATCCTGATTCAAGAATAAAAGAAATCTTGCAAAGACCTAATCAATATATGTCAATGCAGGATTTTTGATGAAAATGACATTCCAAAGGGAAATATATCATAATGCCTTTGCTTATGTGAAAAGAGATTTTTAGGACAAGTAGAAGAATTATACCCCCCCATTCCCTACTCTCAAGTGGAATTACTAGAATATCAAAATGAACTATATGCTAAATTTAGGTTTAGAACAGGTAAAACAATGACAGTTCCATACGAGGATTTAATCCATTTGAGAAAAGACTACAACGACAATGACATATTTGGAGATTCTGGTATAAATTCACTAAATAACCTTATGGAAGTCATTAATACTACCGACCAAGGAATAATAAAAGCGATTAAAACTCTAATGTTATAAGATGGCTACTTAAATTTAATCAAGCATTAAGGCCAGAGGATATACGGAAAAACACCAAACAATTTGTAGACAATTATTTATCCCTAGAAAGCGAAACAGTAGGAGCAGCTGCAACAGATGCAAAGGCAGATGTAATCCAAGTAGAGCCAAAAGATTATGTGCCTAATGCAATTATAACCAAGGAACACAAAGAAAGGTTATATAGTTATTTTGGAGTAAATGAAAACATAGTGCAAAACAAATATGATGAAGATGAGTGGATAGCTTTCTATGAAAGTGAGGTCGAGCCTATCCTTATTTAATTATCAAACGGATTTACAAAGGCATTTTTTTTACTAAAAGAGAATTAGGATTTGGTAATAAGATAATCTTTGAAGCTACTAATTTAGCATATGCAAGTATGAAAACTAAACTAGAATTAGTACAATTTGTAGATAGGGGGGGAATAATGACACCTAATGAGGTAAGACAAATACTTAATTTAGGGCCTATAGAAGGTGGAGATATTCCAGTTAGAAGGTTAGACACCGCTCCAATAGAAGACGTGAAAGGAGTTGATAATGATGAAGATGGATCCACTGGAGAAGATGGAGAAACTGACTAAAAACGGTAGGGATTTTAGAAGGTTTGCAGAATTTGAAGTTAGAGCATTAGAAGAAAACGAAGAAAAAGAATTATGGGTAGAAGGATATGCAGTTAGGTTTAATGAACCTACTGTTTTGTGGGAATATGATGGGAAAGAGTTCAAAGAACAGGTAGATGACAGGGCCTTTGATGACGCTGATTTAAGTGATGTTATTTTTAATTACAATCACTCTGGGAAAGTAATGGCAAGAACAAGAAACAAAACATTACAGCTAAGTGTAGACGATAAAGGATTATACATTAGAGCTAGAGTAGATGGCACAGAAGAAGGCAGAAGGATATACGAAGAAATCAAAGGTGGTTATATTGACAGAATGAGTTATAGCTACACAGTAACAGAAGCCGCATATGATTCAGAAAATAGAATAAGAACTATTAGGAAGATTAAAAAGTTGTATGATGTTTCAGCAGTAGATATACCTGCTTACGATACTACAAGTATTTATGCTAGAAGTTTGATAGATGCAGAAAAAGAAGTTAGACAGCTAGAGGAAGAAAAAAAAGAAAAAGATTAATATTATTAACACAAATATAGCACCTGGATAGGTGTTTTTTTTAATCCAATTCTAGGACTGGATAGACTAGAAGAAGCTGGATAGCGTGGATTTATATATAAAACTAAAATAATCATATTGGAGGAATGAGTTATTATGAAAAAGCAGTTTAAAATGAATTTACAATTATTCGCAGAGGATAGCAGAGAAAAACAAATAGAAAAAAAGATTAGCAGAAATAAGAGGGTTATTGACAAAAGGTGAAGGCAATATTGATGAATTGGAAAAAGAAATCAAAGACCTTCAAGAAGAAAGAAAAGAGCTTGAGGAAAAAGAAAAAAAAGACAAAGAATTGCAGATAGTATCAACGTAGGAGAAATTGAAGCAAGAGAAATAGAAAAACCTAAAGAAGAGCTACCAAAACCAGATGAAAAAGAAAAAAAAGAGGTAAGGATTTAAAAGAAAACAGAGCAGTATTAGTGTCTAGTGAATCCATAATTTTGCCAAAACACGATTCTAGCACAATAAATCCTACTTTTAACGAAATATCTAGCTTGATTGATAGAGTGAGACATATGGATTTACCAGGCGGAGAATCCTTTGACCAGCCATATATAATTAGAAAAAGTGGAGAAGGAGCCTATACTGGAGAAGGACAAGACTATCACGAAGTAGAGCCAGAATTTGGCTATGCAAGAATATCCAAAACAAAAACTACCGCTTATTCAGAAGTATCCGAAGAAATGGAAAAACTTCCTGCAGCAGATTATGCAGGTGTAGTTGAAGATGGCGTAAATGATTCGATTAGAAAACATTTAACAAAACAAATATTAGTAGGTAATGGTGAAGCTGATAATATCGTAGGTATATTCTCTGCAAAAGCTGCTGCAATAGACCCAATTACTGATAAAGAAATTGCTGCAATAGATGAGAATACATTAGACGAAATTATATTCAGCTATGGTGGAGATGAAGATGTAGAAGATGTAGCAGTATTAATATTAAACAAAGCCGACTTAAAAGAATTTGCAATGCTAAGACACCCGGATGGCAGAAAAGTATATGAGGTAAAGACAAACGGAAATACAGGTACTATAAACTCTGTACCATATATCATAAATAGTGTATGTTCTTCTATAACTAATGGAGAAGTAGGGGAATATTGCATGGCTTATGGCCCATTATCTAACTACACATTGGCGACATTCTCTCCACTAGAGATAATGAAGTCTACTGACTATAGATTTAAGCAAGGTATGATAGCACATAAAGGCTCTGTATTTACTGGTGGAAACGTAACATCTTATAATGGATTCTTGAGAGTTAAAAAAAGGTATAGCGGCATAAGAGAGGGGTCATCCCTCTCTTTATTTTAAGGGAGGTTAATCATGAAAAAAAAGTAAAAGTTTTAAGAAACTTTAAAGACCTAAAGGAAAATAAAAACAGATACAAAAATGAAATATTTGAAGCTACCCAAGAAAGAATTGAAGAAATAAACTCAACTCGCTATGGTGATTTAGTGGCAGAGATTGTTATTGGGGTAGATTTAAGTAATAATAATGATGTAACAGTGATAAATGGCGAAACAGATGCTGAAGATGTAGAAGAAAATGAAGTGAATATTGAGGACTTAACAGTAGCACAAATTAAAGAATTACTAGACCAAATGGAAATTGCGTATAGCTCAAAAATGAAAAAGGATGAATTGATTGCTTTAATTGAAGAAGGTGATTAAATGCTACCAGATATTAAAAATTCACTTAGAGTAAACGGCAACGATTTAGACAATGAAATACTAGATTTAATTGAAGCAGCTAAAGCAGATTTAATATTAAGTGGAGTGAATAAAGATAAGGTTATAGATACAGATCCCTTAATAAAAAGAGCCATAATCGTCTATTGTAAAGCCAACTTTGGTTATGATGATGTGAATATGGCGGAAAGATTTCAAGAGTCTTACACAAGCCTTAAACATCATCTAACATTATCACAAGAATACACAGTAGGTGATGAAGTATGAGAGACTATAGACATAAAATAGACTTTCTACACTTAGTTAAAAAGAGAGATGAATTTGGAGAGTATATCGAAAGTTGGGAAACTTTTAAAGGTGGAATATGGGCCAGTAAAGACCCTTTACTAGGTAATGAATATTTCAACGCACTAACCACAGATACAAAGGTAGAAGTTAAATTTAACATGAGATATATAGACGGTATCACAAATGAAATGAGGATTAAACATGGTGAAGAAGTATACGAAATACTATCAGCAGTTAATGTAAGAGGATTAAATAGAGAATTGTTATGTTATTGTAGGCTGGTGAAATAAATGTCCTTTAAATTTGATGTAATAGGCATGGATAAATTACTAGATGACCTAGAAAAATTAGGCCAAGTCCCACAAAAACACGTAACATCTAGCTCAAGAAAAGCCATGAATGTAGTTTTAAAAAGTTCTAGAGCAAATGCACCAGTAGACACAGGTTTATTGAAAAAAAGGTATCATAATGAAAGGCGAACGTTCCAGAACTAAAGGTAAAAAAGTTTATAGAATAGTTTTGATGATAAATATAATGACTTTTTTTTCAAAAGAAAATTAAATATGGGACAACAAAATATGTAAAAAAAATGCTAAAGGAAAAGTTGTAAGGAGAAAAATAAAAGCTGGTACAGTTACAGGGTATTATCCAATATCACAAGAATATGGTTTTTTTTGCAAGGGATGGAAGATACATTCCTGGATATAGATTTATAAGTGATAGTTTAATCGACAATACATCTAAAATAGAAAGAACTATAGTATCAGAAATGCAAAAGAAAATTGATGCCGAAATAGCGAAAGCGGGGGGGTTGAAGTAAATGGATAAAGAAACTGTAAAAAAAGATATTAAATGATTTTATTGATTCTGTAGACGAAATACAAGATTTTTCTATAGCAAATGACATAGAAGAAATCGATAGGTCTACCTTAGATAGCGAATGGAAAGAGTACAGACAAACAGGCACTACTAATATTTATATAACCACTTTTAAGGAGCCAAAATAATGGAATCTGCATTGAGAAATGAGTTGGAAACCAAAATTGAAGAATTAAAACCGACTATAAATGATGATGGAACAGAAACAGGTTATGTATTCCCTACAAACGCACCAGAAGGGGGGGCTACAAGGCCTTATTTAGTTTACACAAGGATTAGCACCAAGAAGTTAAAAACTCTTGAAGGAATCCAAAATAAAGAGCATCTTTCTTTCATGTTCTCAATTATGGCTACAAGATATGGAGACATGAAAAAAACTTACCAAAAAAAGTGGAAAAAAAATGTTAATTTCATTGCCACGAAATCAGATAGGAAACTTTTTCATTGAAGATATTGACATAAATAATATTCATGAGGTATACGAGCATGAATTAAAAGTTAATAGAGGGATTATAGATTTTACAATTTATTTTGAGGAGGTAGTATAGTATGGCTAAAGCAACAAGAGCATTAGGTACAAAATTGCTTAAAGGCGAACAAGCAATAGGAGGATTAACTTCTATTGGTGGGATTGAAATAACAGCAGATGAAATTGATGTAACTACATTAGATTCTGATGGTGGTTACAGAGAGTTTATTGGTGGATTTAAAGATGCTGGAGAAGTTCCAGTTGAAGGGTTCTTCGATTCTGAAAATGAAGGGCAACTTGCTATGCAAGAATCATTAGATAACGGACTAGCAGAAGATTATAAAATTACATTTCCAACTAAACCACAGGCTGAATGGGCTTTTAAAGCAGTAGTTACAGGGTTTAAGGTAGGAGACGCCGATGTAGATGGAAATATAGCATTTGGAGCCACTTTAAGAATTAGTGGCAAACCAGAATTGACAATTACACCAGAAGTATAAGGCTAGGGGGGGAAACCTAGTCTTTTATTTTTATATTAAGGAGGAAGATTAAATGAGTTATTATCCAATAGAATTAGACAAAGTGAGAAATCTCAAGTATGGCATGAGGGCTATAGATTTAATTGAGAAAAATTTGGTAAGCCTATTATGGCTATAGAAGGTCTACAGGAAGGACTTTTAACCATGGAAGAATACGCTACCTTGATTTGGGCCGGGCTTGTCCATGAGGATAAAGATTTAACGCCTGATAAGGTAATAGATTTGATAGATGAACATTCCTCTCTTGTGGATGTTACGCGGGATATGTGGAAGGCATTAAATGAAACCTTTACAGTCGAGGGAGAAGAAAAGGGAAAAACAAGTAGGAGATGGTGAGTCAGAGCCTTTTACAATTAAAAGGGCTAAGAAACTTGCCATCTCCATTGGTATTCCAATAAGTGAATTTTGGGAAATGACACCAGCGGAATTAAACTTATCAGCAGAAATATATATGGAGAAGAAAAAAACAAAAAGAACAGAACATGATTATACAAGCATACTTGATAAGCAGATGGGTATGGACTAAAGAAGTGCCTATAGAAGAAATATTAAATGAACTAGGAACTAATAAAAAGAAAAGAGAAACGAGTGATACTGATATGCTTAACCAAGTAAAAATACTGAATAGTTTATTTGGAGGAACAGTAATAGAAAAGCAGGATAAAGTATGATATAATAAACATGTAGGATAGTTATGGATTAGCTACCCATAATGATAAGAAGGACGTCCGAACCTTCTTCCTACATACATAAAATTTGATATTCGGACAAGCTAAACACTATCGGAGGTGTATTTGTTATGTCAAAAAGAAAGACTCATGAAGAATTTATAGAGGAAATGGCAAAAATCGATAAAAATATCAAAATATTGAGCAACTACGTAGCTTCAAATCAAAAGGTTGAATGTATGTGTAAAGTTTGTGGGAATATATGGCGCTCTACACCAACAAACTTATTAAAGCCAAGAGGGTGCCCAGAATGCGGGGGGGCAAAAAAAAGAGTATTAAAAAAACGTACGAAAACACAAGAACAATTCATTAAAGAATTATCAGAAAAACATAGCGATATAAATGTTGTTGGAAAGTACAAAAATAATCATACAAAAATAGAATTAAAATGCAACAAATGTAGCCATCAATGGTTTATGACACCCGCTACTATCTTAAAGAATAAAACAGGATGCCCAATGTGTGCTAAAAATAAGAAAGAGGAGAACAAAGGTATAATATTAGATAGTTGGATTACAATTAATGAATACTTAAATACAAAAATCAAAATATGCACTGAATGTGGCAAAGTATTGCCAGCAACGACAGAGTTCTTTGTTAAGCATAAAGAAGGAAAATATGGGTTGCATAGCAAATGTAAAGAATGTCAAAAACTATATTATAAAAATAACAAAAACAGATACAAAAATATAGCAAACAATATTATTTAAAGAATAGAGAACGTAAAATTGAATATCAAAGGCAATTCTATAAAGGAAATAAAGAATATTACAAGGAATACAATAAACAATGGAGGCAGGAGAACGAAGACTATCGTAAAGAATACAGAAAACAATGGTATCATGAAAATAAAGACCATTGTAGAAAATATAGAAAACAATATAGAAAAGAAAACATTGAAATGGAAAGATTAAGAACGCAAAAACGTAGAACAAAACAGAAGAAGCTACCAGCAACATTAACACTAGAACAATGGACGAGCATTAAAGAAAATTTTAATAATGAATGTGCGTATTGTGGAATGACCGAGGAAGAACATTTAAAACAATTCGGAGAGCAATTGCACCAAGAACATTTTATTCCATTAAGTGAAGGCGGAGAGTATACACATAACAATATTATCCCGGCTTGTAGAAGTTGTAATAGCAGCAAAAACAATAGTAATTTCTTTGATTGGTATCCAGAGCAAGAGTTTTATGATAAAGAAAGAGAAATAGAAATATTAAAGTGCCTTAATTACTTAACAGAAGATATGCAACAACTAAGTGTTTTATAACGGTAAAAACTTGCAATTCCTAAGGATATTTTATATTATTAAAGTATAGAATATCCTTAGGGGGGGTGTTTATATGGGTCTATATGGTTCACCAGATACAGGGGAATTATATACAAAGAAAGAAAAAGGGAAAAAGAAAAGAAAAGACAAAAGGCCACAAACTAATATATGGGTTTGGATAGTGCTTATAATATTTGATATATTTTTTTGTGTTAACTACAGGATGGGGAATTGACGGCATATTTACAGCGTTAATATTTGATAGTTTTGTAATAATTATTATCTCAATGGTTTACTTAATTTATAACATAGTACGAAAGAATAAAAGTAAAATCAAAGACGATATTATATTTTTGCTAGCAAGTATTGTAATATTCTTTATCCTAGCTATGATTTATGGAACGATATTAAATTCAATGTAAAACATAGGTTTAAAGCATCTACTTTTGTAGGTGCTATTTTTATGCCAAAAAGGCAGGTGATAAAAATGAGTAAGTCGAATTTTATAGTGCGCGGAGGTGCAGACTTTAGCGGGATAAAGCAAGAAATCGATAAAACTCAAAATCAATTTAAGAAATTCCAGTTAAATCTAAGTAGTGGCCTAAAAGCAATAGGAAAAATGGCAGGAATAACATTGGGGGGGCTAAGGCTTTAGTTGATTTTGGTAAAGCTGCAATTAAAACTTCATCAGATTTAGAGGAAATTCAAAATGTTACAGATACAGTATTTAGAGAGATGTCGAAAGATATAGATGATTTTTCTAAAACTCTAATAGAAAGTCATGGTATCGGCGAACTAAGTGCAAAAAAATACGCATCTTATATGGGGGGGCAATGTTAAAGAGTTCAGGAATTCAAGGGGGGGATGCAGTAAGACAAATGTCTAAAGACTTGACACTTTTAACAGCTGATATGGCATCTTTCTACAATCTTGGCACAGAAGAAATGTTTCAAAAACTTATGTCAGGCATGAGTGGAGCTACAATGCCACTTAAACAATTAGGTATCAATATGAATATAGCTAACTTAGAGGCCTTTGCAATGTCCCAAGGCATTAAGAAATCATGGCAAGAAATGTCTCAAGCCGAACAGGTAATGTTAAGGTATCAATACCTAATGGCAGTAACAGGAGATGCTCAAGGGGGGGACTTTGCTAGGAACTCCTGGAATTGGGCACACAGTGTAAAAATTCTGGGTGAAAAGTGGCAGGAATTCCTTGGGATTGTAGGTAGAGGATTGCAACAGGTATTTCTACCTTTGGTGAAAATATTGATAAAAGTTCTGGATCTACTAATCAAGATTGCAACAGCTATAGAAAAAGTATTTGTAATGATAACAGGAAAGAAAGTAGATGTAGAACCTAGGCAAGTTGGAGTTGTAGATGATTATGCAAATACAATCGGAGATTTGGGAGATTTTGCTGATGATGCGGCGAAAAACCAAAAGAAACTAGGTAAAGGGATAAAGGATGCAGCTAAAGCAGCCAAGGGGGGGCATTAGCACCATTTGACGAACTGAACATACTACAACAGAATTTAGCAGGTGGTGGAAGTGGAGCAGGTGGTGGACTGGGAAGTCCTTTTGATGGAATAAACTTTAATAACGATTTCAAAATGGACCTGTGGGTGATAGTCTTGGAGATGGGTTTAAAAAGCTAGAAGATGATGGTAATAGATTTTTCATATGGTTTACTGATAAATGGAATAGACTTAGGGAAATGTTATCCATTCCTCTAATGGCAGCAGAGCCAGTATTCCCCCACTTTACCAGTACCAGTTTATGAGCCAGAGTGGGGGGGATTAGATATACCACATATACCAAGCCCAGTATTTCCACCAATTCCAAGTCCAGTATATAGACCAAATTGGGGGGGTTAGATACTCCAAAGGTACCAGCACCAGTATTTATGCCTGTTCCCAATCCAATATATGAGCCAGTATGGAATTTGATTCCACCACCAGTACCAGCAGTAAATGATACAGGATATGTGAAGTCTTTAGACGAAATGAAGGTTAAAACTTCTAAAGTTTACGAAAACATTAAAACTGAAACAGAGGCATTGAGAAAAAGAAAAGCTGAATTATGGGGGGGTGGAATGAGAAAAGATACTGAAGAAGAAACAGGAAAAATTAATACTGGCCTTGCAGGGGCTTGGGCAACGAGAGAGAAAAATTACGAAACTCATAAAGGTAACTTGGGGGGGGTTATATCAGCAGCAATAGCAGCAGTTACAGTAGCTAATTTAAATTCAGGGCTTATGACATCAGGTAGAAACACCAATACAGCTTTAGGGGGGGTATGCAAAGTTCATGGAATATATTTGGAAAAAACACAGGGTTAATTGCAGCTGCAACTGGGTTAGCAATAGCATCCAATCTAGCCGAGCCATTGAAAGTTTCCAATTCAAACTTTGGAGCCTTCTCTAAATCCTCCTTCTCAGCTATGAAGTCATGGGGGGGACAGGTATGTTAGGTATATCTGTAGAGTGGGGGGGAAAGGGTTTGTCGGGAATATTGCAAATACATTAAAAACTGCATATAACGATATAAGAAATTTTGCTAAAGCTACTAACCAAAAAAATAGGCAACTGGTACTCAGAAAACAGAAGCATGGTCTTTAAAACTGCAATTGGTGTAGGAATAGCAGTGGGGGGGCAGGGGCTTTAGCCTTAGCGGTTCCGGCAGCAATTCCCTATATAGCTGGTGGGTTAAGTGGATTGGCCACTATACCAGCCCTAGCCAAAGGTGGAATCACAGATGGCCTATGCTGGCACTTATAGGTGATAACCCAGGAGGGAAAGAAGTAGTAAGCCCTCTAGATGGATTATTAGACATGATTAAAGAAGCTACAAGTGAATCTAATGGAGTTGTAAACCTTAATTTAACTGTAAAAGTAGGAGAAGATACTTTGACCGAAAAAGTTATTTCAAATATAAATAGACAAAATCGTATAAGTGGCGAAACTGTTATACAAGTATAGGGGGGGTGAAGGTATGGCCATGATAACGATAGATGGTGTAGATTTGCCTTCACCATCTTCATTTAAAATTCCTAGAAGTGATTTAGATAGTGGAGATACGGGCAGAAATGAATTAGGCATATTGCAAAGAGATAGAATAAGACAAGGAATATATAAAATTGAATTAGAATTTAAAGGGATAAATAGTTCTCAGCTACACTTGATTGAAACTGCAATAGAACCTGCTGAACTAAATGTAACTTTCCCTACTGCTACAGGGCAAAAAAACTAAAATAATGTATGCAGGAAACAGAAATGCAGAAATGTTAAAATATGACGAAATCTCCGATAAAATCTATTGGAATATTAGTTTTAATTTAATTGAATACTAGGAGGTGAATAGGTGTATCCAGTAAGTACAGATTATAAAAATAAAATAAAAGAAAATAATAGGCTATTCGAGTGCAAAATTCAAATAGAACATTCCCAAGGGACTCTCTACTTAGATGATAAAGACTTAGTAGCAGGTAGTCTAACCTATACCGAAGCCAGTCAAACAGGAGAAGAATTTACAGTCGGCGGAACTGTAGCAAGTGATATATCATTTACTATCCTAAATAAGCCCGAATATCACGACATTACTTTCATGGGAGCGACTGTATTCGTGAATGTAGGTCTACAAGTACAAGAAGGCACAGACGCCCACTTTCTGCAACCTTCACAGCCTTCTAAAATGAAAGGATTTGAGGAAAAGTGGGAATACGTTCCTTTGGGTAGATTTAATATAGATGATGTCAATAGGCAGAGGAATACAATACAATTAAAGGCCATAGACAATATGATTAACCTAGACAAGCCTTATAATTTATCTAAATTATCTTATCCTGCAACTTTATATCAAATATATATAAATATTTGCAATATAGCAGATGTGTCAGTAGGAACAACTTCATTTCCCAATATGAATTATTTAGTGAAAACTAGACCAGATAATGATTTAACCCTTAGAGATGTATTAGGCTATGTAGCGGAATTAGCAGGGTGTTTTGCTAAATGTAATAGGAATGGAGCCATAGAGTTAAAGTGGTACGAGCTTACAGGATTACAATTAGGACCTGAAAACCGATTTGACTTTAAACCTTCTGATGATGTTATACAAATTAAAGGAATAATGGCTACTGTTGATGGCACGACCTATCTAGCAGGTAGCGAAGATTATGCTATAGATTTAACTGAAAACCCATTATTGCAGGGAGATTATGAAACTGTATTACCTAATATATTCAATAATGTAAAAGATACTGTATTCACTCCTTATACAAGTGATTGGCAAGGTAATCCGGCGCTCCAAGCAGGGGGGGATATGATAGTGCAAATTGATAGAGATGGGAAGGAATATAATACTCTAGTTACTAAATCCACTTATAAATATCGTGGCATAAGTGTTTTAGAAGGTAGAGGGCTTCCTGAAATATCTAGAGGATATAAAGGCTCTACTAATAGAAAAATAGCAGAGATAAAAAGAAAAATAGATATAGATATAGGAGATAAATTAACCACACTTGAGGAACAACAGCTACAAGCTACAGAATTAATTGCTAACATGTTGGGTGGTTACGCTATAAAAACAGAAGAAGCTTTTTATATAGCTGATAATGAAGATTTATCTAAGGCTAAAAAAAAGTATGGAAATGGGGGGGAATCGGTGGTTTGGTTATAGTGAAAATGGTATAGATGGACCTTACACTACGGCAGTTACAGCTGATGGTAGTATTGTAGCTATGTTGGTAGCGGCTAATATTATTACTGCTGATATGGTGCAAACTGGCATATTACAAAGTGAAGATGGAAGTTTATCGTTGAATTTAAATAATGGAGCATTTAGTTTTAACCATAATATAATTAAATTCACTGATAGCGGATTAAAGGTTATGCACAGTCTATCCAATCAATATTCGGAAATTAATTATGATGGATTTAAAAGAAAGTGGGAATATGGAGAAGGATATTATTTAAACGATATTTTTGTTGCAACTGAATTACAAAGTGGTTCATGGGGTTCTAATTGGGGATACAGTTATATAAGTTTACCTCAGAGGTTTAGAGGAAGGCAAGTTGAGGCTTTTTTTTAGTACCAAGGAATTGGGACACGGGCCCTTTGACTTTTGCAAATGAAGAATTTGAAAAATTAAAATTGGTAACTGAAGTAGATTATAAGTATATGAATCAAACTATACCAGAAATACGAGCAAAAGCATATTTAGAGGTGTCTCACTTACAAAATGGCGTAGTAACACCTCGATATTTTAAAGTTTCTTATGATTTAATTGTTATTGGATATTAGGGGGGGTGATACTGTGAATATTATTTATAATAAATTAACAGGTGAAATTTTTTTCAGCAATTTCAGAGGGACAAGACTATAAACGATATTATAGAGATTGGGGGGGAGAAGATTTTATTGAAAATTTAGCAAGTTTAAAAGTAAAAAAAATATTCCCGAGCCTTTGGGAGATTATTATATTGAAGATGAAAAGATTGTAAAGTACAGTGATTTAGAATTACTAGAAATACAACAATATGGTAGAGTTTTAACAGATGAGGAAAGACAATTAAACAAATTAAAACCTTCTCATGAAGAAGTTAGAAAAGCAAAGCAAACAATAGAAATTTTAACCCTTATTCAAGAGGTGATGTAGATGTGGACAATTATAGATGAGAAATTAATAGATGCTTATGTGATTTTAGTATTAGCCGAAAGAAAAACTATTGAGGAAGTGCCTAAAAAAATACAGAGAAGAAGTAGAAATCCGAAAAGCTGAAAGGACTATAGAGGTTTTAGGTGGTGACAAATAATGGCTTATAATGAAAAAGCAATTTTAAAAGATGCAAATAAAAAAAACCTGTACCCCCCCAATATTGGAATCCAATTGTACAACAATATGAAGTAATTGAAAGTAAAGATGGAATGTTAAGGGTGATTATGATAGATAGTGTAGGTAGAGAAATTCAATCTCAAAATTTAGTCGACCAAATATCGGCTAAATTAGACGAGTTAATAGAGGTGGTGAGATAATGGCATATAACACTAAACCGATTGTAAAGGATGTAGAGGGTAACCCTATATCACAATATTATAATCCTGCTACCGACCAGTATGAACCAGTAGAGGGTTCTCACGGTGCTAATAAAGTTTTGGTAGAGAACAATGATTTATCTTTAATCCCTATACTAGATAAATTATCTCAACTTACAGGTACAGTAATAGATGAAGAAACTAGAAAAACAAATGAATTAGGAAGAATTGACAATGAAGATGCTAGACAATCTAACGAGGATATAAGAAATACAAATGAAGCTGATAGGGTAGAAGGTGAAGAAATACGAATACAAAATGAAAATACGAGAGTGCAAAACGAAAACATAAGAAAAAAACAACGAACAAAATAGAGTAGATTTGTATAATGACTTAATGGATAAAGTTAATTCTGGTTATTTTGACGGGAAGAACCTTGAATTTAATTGGAATGGCACAAGTTTAGGGGGGGTTAGAGTAGAGGGAGATACAGAATATATTTATGTAGACTTAAAAGGTGATACTGGGGATATAGCAAATTTAACAGCACAACATATTTTGAATGCTTTAGGTTATACTCCTGCTGATGAAACCAATTTACTTGCAATAGAATATTCCGAGCTATCCTCATATGCTACAAACATAGACAGTGAAGGCATATACAAAAGCATAGAGTGGAAACGAAAAGATAATACCCTATATGCCAAATCTACTTTAATAGGAGATTATCCTTATTCACAAATAAAAATCGACTACTACAATGAACTTGGCACTAAAATAATAAAAACAATCGTATGGGATTTAACTTATGATGAAAATGAATTTCCATATCAAAGGACGGTGGTATAATGCAACTTGAACATATTCTACAAGCACACGGGCTAATTGGTAGGGGGGGTGGAGGAAAAATAAAGACATCATTCCCCCACCACCAATCACAAACTTTAAAGCTACAGTAGTAGGAGAAACTATAAAATTAACATGGACAAATCCAGATGATACAGATTTTATAGGATTATTGATTATCAAAAAAGAGGGAGGTTACCCTTCATCCTATACAGATGGGGGTAGTTGTTTATAATAAAAACATAGAAGATGGCGGCTCAATAGGTGTTGAATTTGCCGATACTAATGTTACTAAAGGTGTTATAAGCTATTATCGCGCCTTTCCTTATGATTGGAATAGGAATTATCAAACCGATACAGGGCAACAAACTAGTGCAATAATCAAAATCTCTCAATCTGCACCATCAGCCCCTACAATGGAGAGTCGAACTGCTACAAGCATAACATTAAACGTTGTTAGTGGCTGTGAATATAGAATTGGCAATGGTAACTGGCAAGATAGCAATGTTTTTAGTGGGTTAAGCATAGCAACAAATTACACTTTTTATGCCAGGAAAAAGGAAACTGATACACATTATGTTTCACCTTCAAGTGCTGGCGCTACTTTCACTACAGATAAAGGAACACAATCTGCTCCACCTGCCCCCAAATGTTATAGATATAGAATATGACAAGGCTACAGTAGTGGGTATAACTGGAACAGAGGTCAGTATGGATGGTTCTACCTGGCATGACAGCCCCCATGCTTTCACAGGATTGAATCCTGAAACAAGCTACACAGCCTATGCAAGAATGAAGGAAACTTCAACTCATTATGTAAGTCCTATTAGCCCTGCTAAGGAATTTACAACACCGCCAGAACAAAAAAAATATATGGAGTAGAAATAGATGAAACCAACTCCAATCCTGAAACAAGTGTAGTCTATACAGATGATGCTGTAGGATTTACTCCCGCAAGAGGAAATAACGGTAATTTTAACTGGGGTAGCTGGGAAAATGTAATTAAAGAAGAGTTTAAAATAAGACCATGTGTTTTGATAAACCCACAAGGTACAGTCAATTACTACTTGGATTACAATGATTTCGCTAAAAAAAGAAGATGGAACCACTACCAACTTAACCGGCACTGACGGAGATGTGATGATAGAGTTCGGGCAGGAGTTATACTGGAAATTCACAAGGGTTGGAAGTAAATTAAAAATACAATTATCCACAAAACAATTTGAAGGAGCGATTAAACCCGCATTTGAAATAGAGGACGGATACAATTTAGTACCAATGTATCCATTATTTTTGACTCAAATTCTATACACATTAATGTTCAAGAATTTAGACTCGCAAACTGCATTAGGTAGAGGTAGGACTGATGCTAGTACCTACACAAGCACAGGAGTAACAAATAGAAATACATTCTGCTATGGTACGACTAACGCAGAAGATAATGTAAAGTTTTTAGGCATGGAAGATTATTTTGGAAATAGAAGATGGTGGATTGATGGCTGTTATTATAATAACAATAGAGACATACTAATTGGGAAAGGCAATTTCAATAATACTGGCAGTGGATATGAAAACTTTGGACAAGCGGCATCATCTAATTTTTCTGGGTATATAGATAAAGTGCAAGGTGGTAATAATACAAGTTTTATCCCTGCCACCACCGGCGGTAGTGCCACCACATATTACTGTGATTATGGCCATGTTTATGCCGGTAGGCTTCCTAGTTTCGGGGGGGTATTCGGTCTATTACTTCGAATGCTGGCGCCTTCTCTCTGTATTCGTATGAGGCTTCCTATTCTTATGCTGGTATCGGCGGTCGGCTGTTTTGCTCTCGCAATGACAAGATTTATATAGGTGCTTATTTAGGAGTGGAACAAAATGGCAAGTTGAGGTCAATAAGCGGGGAAGAGAGTGCAAATGATAAAACAATAGGCAGTTTCAGAGATTTAGCAAGAGCTAACAATTAAGTATTGCATGGGCGAATAATTAGATTATAGCAATGTTTATACCAGTAAGCTTCCTAATTTCAGGGGTAATCAGTCTAATGGAGCCTTATTGTGAAGAATATTATAAAGAGGTGATTATAAATGAGAGTGTATAAAAAAAATAAGAGGCACACAGGAGTATGTGCCCTCCGTAGAAGTAAATGTAGATACAGTATATGTAAGAAGTAATATTAAAAGAATAGAGGAAGAAAATTTTACAGGCTGGGAATATGACGAGGTGCAATACGGCAAAAATAAGTATATCGAGCAATTGACTAATGAAGAAGATGTAGGGATATTAGCGTTGGTGTTATCAATGCTTATGAGTGAAATTGATATGCTAAATTTCAGAATAAACCAATTAGAAGGGAGGGAGTAGCATGAATGAAATGTTTTTAAATATGTATGTAATAGCAGTAGAAACAGGGAGGCTTACAATTGATTTTGTGCCATTCATGTACAAAAAAAGAAGTAGCAAAGATATTAGGAATAGAGCTAGATGAGGGTTAGGATACCTATATTTAACTAAATAGAATTTATTTAAACACCTAGGAAGGTGTATTTTTTTATGCCTTCCTAGCTTTGGAGGTGCTATATGACAAGTGAAATTATAGTAGCAGTTTTGGCATTGCTAGGAACAGCCATAGGCACAGGTGGGGGGGGCATAATGGCTGCTAGTAAACTTACAAATCACAGATTGGAGCAACTAGAAAAAAAAGGTAGATAAACACAATAGTGTGATAGAAAGAACTTTTATATTAGAAGAAAAACAAAAAGTGGCTAATCACAGAATTAGCGATTTAGAAGAGGCTATAAAAGAGGTGAGAAGGTGAATTACAAAACAAATCATATCCCTATTAGCAAAGACAAAAGGCCTGGAACTAAAATAACTCCTGAATATATAACTATACATTCTACAGGAAACCCTAAATCCACTGCAGAAAATGAAAGGAATTGGCTGGTAAATCCTGAAAACACCAGAACAGCATCATGGCATATAGCAGTAGATGAAAAGAGGTAATAGAGGCCATACCCTTAAACGAAAGGCTTATCACTCTGGCACAGCTACAGGAAATAATAAATCTATCAGTATAGAAATATGCGAATCTGGAAATAGAGAAAAAAACTTTAGACAATACTGTTAAGTTAGTGGCTAAAATGCTATTTGAGAGGAATTGGGGAGTAGACAAGTTAAGAAGGCACTTTGATTGGTCAGGGAAAAATTGTCCAAGCATAATGAGTGCTAATAACTGGAAAGAGTGGGACAGGTTCAAGTTTAATGTAAATAAGGAATTATTATTCCTAAAGCAAGGAGGAAAGGTTATGGAGGATAAAAACAAGCCTAGTGATTGGGCTAAGAAGGAATGGGAATGGGCACAAAATGAAGGCTACATGGATGGGAAAAGACCGAAAGACCCAATCACTAGGGAGGAAATGGCAATAGTGATAAAAAGGCTGGTGGATAGGATTGGATAATATAGATACAAAGGAATTAGAAAAATTATTAAAGAAACAGAAGGCAAATAAGAAAAAAAGGTAGGTTTAGTAAATTTATTGTAACTCTAGTAATTTTGTTAAATGTTATTTTTACAGCAGCAGTTCTATATATATTCTTGCAAGTAGGAAACGAACCACAGGTTCTTATAGGAGCTTGGTTTGCATTTACAACAGGAGAATTGTGGATGTTATCTAGCATAAAGAAGAAGAAAGTAAAGGAGAATGAAAATGAATATTGATATAGTTGTAAAAGTTTTAATACCATTATTGGGGGCTATCCTAACATACTTGATAATTCCTTTTATTTTGCAAAAAAACCACTAAGCAGCAAAGGGAAAATATTTATTTCTGGGTAACTGTAGCAGTACAAGCCGCTGAAATGATCTATAAAGAAAAGGGACAGGGCAAACTAAAGAAAGAGTATGTAATTGATTTTCTCACATCTAAAGGAATAAGATTAACTATACAAGAACTAGATACATTGATAGAGGCAGCAGTATTAGAATTAAATATAGCGAAAGAAAAACTAGGCCAGGATTAATACCCTGGTCTTTTTTTTATGCCTACTTATAGAAACTATACAAACAATATACATAAAATAGAGTGTCAATTGTATAATATATACAAATTTAAAATAATTGTTATAACACGTTGACACATTGGGGATAATAGTATATAATAAGAATTAGAAGGTAGGAAATAAAAAACAAGGAGGAAATGAGATGACCAGAAAAGAGATTATTACATTAATAGAAAAAAAAGAAATAAGAGTAATAGGGAAAAGGACAGATGCCAAAGTTGGGGCAAAAGATGAAAAAGTAATGGCTTATATAAAAGAAAACAAACAAGAAATTATAGACATATATTTTGACGAAGAGGAAAGAAAACAAAAAGAAAAACAAGAAAGACTAGAAAAAAGAAGGATGGAAAGAAAGGAAAAGCTATACTCAAACCCAGAAACAAAGGTATATATCAAGAAAAATATGATGGGAAAGTCGTAGTTGAAAACAAAGTAGATGAGTTTCTAGGTATTGAAAATATTGACGTAGAAGGATTGAAGCAATATGCAACAGACTACGAAGACGGAAACACATTCTATACACTTACTGTGGCAGAACTAAAAGAATTGGCAATCGAAAAAGAGGAAACCGAAGAAGTAGAAGAAAAAAACTGAAAGAGAAAAAGAGGTGGAAAGACTTGCCCAAGTGGCAAGAGAAACAGGAAAACCACAGGTACTAAGCAGTACCTTGAGCTGGGACCCAGTAGAAGGGGGGAGCCAGTAACTGACTACACAATGGTAAGTGCAGATGGTAGTGTATACTTCTACACTGAAAGGGAGGTGATATAATGAAGGACACTTCCATAAGGATAAGAATATCAGAAGAATTAAAAAAACGAGTTTTTCCAAAAATGTGAAGATAAGCTTCAAGTGCCAAGTATGGTACTAAGAAAATTCATAGAAGACTATGTAAAGGAGGGGCAAGAAGTGGCAAAATATCCAGAAAGATATTATTTTGAGAAAAGAATATGATGACGGTATTTATGTACGTGCAACATCTGGAGGGTGGACTACAGAATACTATCCCGATGGAGATAGTGATACTAGTTTAGAAATGACTGGTGTAGGTGAAAAAAATTACACCAGTAGAAGCAGAAAACTTATTGAACACATACGGCTGGGAAATATGCAAAGAATGCGGGAAGATTATCCCAGAGGGCACAGATTGCCATTGTAGGGTGTAGAGAAAAAAAGGGGGGGAATAAAAATGAAAAAAAATTAATATTGCCAGGAAAATTAAAAGAGATGGGTATGCAGATGTATCTAGCTTGCATTACCTTGATAAATACAGCTTATTCCAATACCTACAAAACATTGGAATAAACGAAGGTTTGGGCTTATTAACTCAAACAGAAGTGGCATCCAAGAACATTTGCACTGTTTACAGTGATTATTTCTTGGATAAGATAATTGTGGAACTTAAGGAATTTGGTGAGCTCCAATTAGATGAAGAATTGCTTGATATTTTTAAATTGCAAGATTTGAAGGTGCAGTTGGTTGATAGGGGCCATCTGACTAGCAGAAAAAAACGATTTGCTGATACTGACAAATCGCGAAAAGTTTAGGTACGTAAAGATAGAACAAACGAGGCAAGAAAAGAAGAAAAGAAAAGAATTGAATACGTATCCAATATTTAAAGTATTCAATTCTATACTAGACTAGGGAAGCCTAGTCTTTTTTTCTGCCTAATTTAAGCCTTTACTAATACAATAGGTATACTACACAATAAAAATGCCTATAAAAGCATGTACAAGCCTTAGAAAAAGAAAAGGCCCGAAGGCCTATATAAATTTTAATATTCTCTTGTTTTTATAATCAAATATCACAGCAGAAGAAAAACTCATTCCATTTTCTAACCAATAATAATATTCTTCTTCATCTCTAAACGGAATAATAATTCTTTTTTTCTCCACTCATGATGTAAATTCTTTGTTTGTTATAATCGTATATATCTCCTATCATTTTTATCCTCCTTCCGTCAAAAATTCGTCAAAAATAAATTTGTATTTATCTTTATTTATTTATATCTTAAAATGTGGTATTATCTATATAAGCATTGAAAACACCAATAATTCATAGTAAACAATATTAATTTTATTTTGAATTGTATTCGCTATGCGAATCTTTAATTATATAGATTAAAATGAAAGGAATAAAAAAAATGAATTTATCCAATAGACTTAAAAAAAATAGCAGATTTTGTACCTAATAACTCTATAGTAGCTGATATAGGATGTGATCATGGCTATATACCTATTTATTTAATAAAAAAAACAATATAAGCAAAAAAAAGTCATAGCTGTAGACATAAGCGAGAATTCCATAGAAAAAAAACCATAGAAAACGTAAAAAAAATAATAATCTAGAAGAAGATATTGAAATTAGAATAGGCGATGGATTAGATAAAATACTTCCCTTCGAAATAGATACAGTGATTATAGCAGGTATGGGTGGACTTTTAATTAGGGATATATTGGACAAGGATAAAGTTAAGACTAATACTATTAGTAATTTTATACTACAACCTAATATAGCCTCAAAGGAATTAAGAGAATATTTATATGAAAATAATTTTGAAATAATAGATGAGGAACTGGTGAAAGAAGGAGATAAGTTTTATGAAATAATCTATGCTAAAGCTGGCAAAGGATTTGTTACAAAAGATATATATTATGAAATTGGGGAAAAGCTCATAATAAAAGAAAATCCCTTGTTAAGTGAATTTATAAATTATAAAATAAAAGTAGTAGAGGAAATATTATTGGAATTAAAAGATGTGGAAACGGAAAAGGCAGTTAAAAGAAAAAAAAGAATTAAATAAAAATTTAATAGAATTAAAGGAGGTACTGTTAGAAATTGAAGGCAATTAATATTATAAAATCCTTAGAGGATTTAGCCCCCACAATACTTAATTGACAAATGGGACAATACGGGTTTTCAAATAGGAGACCCCCATAGGGAAGTAAAAAAAATACTTATAGCCTTAGATTTAGATAGAAGGGTTTTAGAAAGGGCCTTAGAAATAAATGCTCAAATGATAATTACTCACCATCCTATTATATTTTCCCCTTTAAAATCCTTAAATAAATTTAACTATAAGGAAGGTCTAATATACGATATAATAAAAGAAGATATAGTGGTTTATAATGCCCATACTAATTTAGATATGGCAGATGGGGGGGTAAATGATGCATTAGCCCAAATCCTTGGTTTAAAAAAACACAAGGCCTTTAAAAACATATATGAGGAAAATCTCTATAAATTAGTAGTATTTGTACCAAATAGCCATAGAGATATAATATTAAAAGTTCTAGGAGATGAAGGAGCAGGTTTTATTGGGAATTATAGTCATTGTACTTATAATCTAGAAGGTTTTGGTACTTTTATGCCTCTAGAGGGTACCAATCCTTTTATAGGAAATATTAATGAATTGGAAAAGGTGAAGGAAAGTAGAATAGAAACTATAGTAGAAGAAAAAGATTTAAAAAGAGTAGTAAATGCTATGATAAAGGCTCATCCCTATGAAGAAGTAGCCTATGATATTTACAAGTTAGAAAATCAAGGGAAAACCTTTGGATACGGCAGAATAGGGGGGGAAATAAATGAAATCCATTTAAATAAATATTTAAAGACAATTAAAGAAAAATTAGATACAGAGTATTTAATAGTATATGGAAATGATGATAAGATAGTAAAAAAATGTAGCCATTTGTGGAGGCAGTGGTTCTGATTTTATTAAGGATGCATATTTAAATAAGGCGGATATATATATAACAGGAGATATAAAATATCACCATGCACAATATGGAGATGAATTAGGATTAACTATAGTAGATGCAGGACATTTTCATACTGAGAAGGTAGTATTGCCAATTATAAAAGAATATTTAGAGAGGAATATAGACAATATAGAAATCCAAATCTATGAAAAAAAGTAGTCCCCCCCTTATAGAATTGTTTAAAAATAATGGAGGTGGGAGTAGTGTCAGATTTAGATTTATTATGGCAACTGCAAAAACAGGATAAGACTTTAATAGATTTAAATGAAAGATTAGATTTTTGGAACGAGGAGACAAAATTAAAGAAATTGAAAAAAAACTATGAAAAAAAACGGAATTTAGATTGAGAGATTTAAAATCTAGAATGGAACAAACGGAAAAAGGATTAATTAGAAACAATTCCATACTAAAGGATATGGACTATAAATTGAGAGAAACAGAGAAAGAATTATATGAAGGAAATATTATAGACCTTCGTCAATTATCCTATTTGGACAAGGAAAAGGATCTACTGAGGAAAGAAATAGATAATAAAGAAATAGAAATTCTCACTCAAATGGAAGAAATGGAAAAACTTAAAAAAAGATTTTGCCGACTTGGAATTGGAGTTTGAAGATTTTAAATTAGAATATCTAAAATTAAAAAAAATGAGTATAATGAATTAAGGGAAAAAAAATAAAAGAGGAAATAACTAAAAATACAAATTTAAGACAAGAAATAGCCTTTCAAATTGACAAGGAAATTTTAAATAAGTATAATCAAATGAAAAAAAACTAAAAATAATGTAGTAGTAGAAATTATAGACAATAAATGTAGTGGCTGTAATGTATTATTGCCTACTATTATATCAGATAAATTAAAATTTAAAAATGAAATAATTTACTGTGATAATTGTGGTAGAATCCTTTATTATGAAAAATAGATTTGGAAACTTGTGTAATATATAGTAATAATTTAATTTGAAAAAATAGTAGAATTATGTTATATTTATTATAGAAGAAATTAATAGTGATGAGTAAATCAGATGATCGCGTGCTTTCGCATGAGGAAAGTCCGTGCTCCATAGGGCAGGATGCTGGATAACGTCCAGTGGGGGGGCGACCCCAAGGATAGTGCAACAGAAATATACCGCCTAATTTTTAGGTAAGGGTGGAAAGGTGAGGTAAGAGC
>JMBV01000061.1_pt1 | contig 41198 bp, 73 predicted proteins | sample 616531 | NCBI WGS metagenome assembly JMBV01 (sample SAMN02727904, study PRJNA239997) | anaerobic digester metagenome | biome: anaerobic digester; isolation source: mesophilic anaerobic digester inoculated with municipal waste water sludge... | place: Germany: Bielefeld University, CeBiTec ...
TATAAAGAAAAATAAACCTATATTTAAATAGGAGTTAAACATTATTATTATATCATAATAAAGCTATAATTTTGAATTTCTAAAAGATGTGGTAAAATTAGATTAAGTCAGTTTCTGAGCAGTTATACAAATAATTTCTAAGACATAATTCAATAGTATTCAGACATTGATGTTCTTTTAAGGTAAATAATTTAAATTAAACGATCTTTGGAGGTTTTTGAATAATGATTGGAGATAATATTATTGTTTTAGATAAGGTTCCTTCTACTAATAAATTTTTAAAAGACAATTGGCAAAAATTTCCTTCCGAAACAGTTGTATGGGCGCTTGAACAGACTGAAGCATACGGTAGAAAGAAGGATAAATGGTATGCACCTTTTGGAGGATTATGGTTTTCGGTCTTATTTAAACCTCGTAAGAGACCTTTGATTCCTTATTATTATGTTAGAATGTATTCTTTAGCTGTTGTAGATTTGTTAAAAAGAAGATACAATCTCGAAGCAATTATTAAATGGCCAAATGATATCTTAGTAGATGAGAAAAAAAATCTGTGGTATTTTAGGAGAAAGTATCTACAGTGGAGATAAACCAAGTTGTGTTATTGTTGGTGTCGGTATGAATGTAAATAATGATCTTACTGAAGATTTATCATCTTCTGCTGTTTCTTTAAAACAATTAATTGGAAAGGAAGCTACTCTAAATAAAATCCTTAGGGAAATAAATCATATTGCTTATCATTCATATTATTTAAAATATTTTAAGCCTAAAACTATTTCAAACTTAACGAAAATTTGGATTAATAATTTAAATATTAAAAAAGGTGATAAAATTAGATTAAAAACGTTATCTGGTAAAATTGTGATTGGAGAGTTAGTAGATATTAAATCAGATTATCTAAAAATTCTAGATGATAAAGGCGAAATAAAAGAATACAATTCCGGGGAAATTAGTGTTATAATTTAATAAATAAAGCACTAGAGGAGGTTAGTAATGGCAATTCATGTACTAATTGAAGAAGATAAGATTCAGAAAAAGGTTAGAGAAATTGGGAAAAATATCACAGATTATTATAAAGATAAAACAGATGAAATTATTGCTGTTTGTGTTTTGAAAGGTTCTGTAAATTATTTTAGTGATTTAGTTAAAATATAGATTTAGATGTAATTTATAACTTTATTCAAGTTTCTAGTTATTCTGGAGAGATTACTACTGGTGTAGTTAAAGTAAAAAGTTGGTTGGATGAGCCTTTAGAAAATAAACATGTTTTGATTGTAGAAGATATTATAGACACCGGAAATACTTTGAAATATATTATTAAATATCTTCAGAGGCAGAATCCGCTTTCAATCGAAGTTACTTCCATTGTTGTAAAAAAAGCGCATGAACATGGTATTGATGTTAAATTTCCAGGCTTTTCTATTGAAGATAAATTTGTTGTTGGTTATGGTTTGGATTATGAAGAAAAATATAGAAATCTTCCATATATTGGCTATATTATCTGAGGAGGTAGAAAGAGATGAACATTGAAGAATATGTAAGAAAGGTTCGAGAAGCTGCTAAGTATATTCGAGATAAAATAGATAAGAAACCAAATATTGCTATTATCTTAGGTTCGGGTTTAGGCAAAATTGCAGATAACTTAAAAAAAATGCGATTTCTATTCCGTATTCTGAGATTCCAAATTTTCCTCGTTCAACTGCTCCTGGACATAAAGGTGAACTCTTAATTGGAGAATTACAGAATAAAACAGTTATGTTAATGAACGGAAGATTTCATTATTATGAAGGATATTCTATGAAAGAGGTTACATTTCCAATTAGAGTAATGCAGGAAATGGGGATTGAATATTTGATAGTTACTAACGCTGCGGGCACTCTTAACCCTGATTTTCAAGTGGGCATACCTTGCATAATAACTGATCAGATTAACTTCTTTGGAGACAATCCATTAATGGGTCCGAATTATGATGAATGGGGTCCGAGATTTCCAGATATGACAGAAGTATATACAAAGTCCTTAGTTAATGAAGCATTTAAAGCCGCAAAAAAATTGAACATTCCAATTTATTCAGGAGTTTACTTGGGATTAAGTGGTCCAACATTTGAGACACCCGCTGAAATGAGGATGATGAGAAACTTTGGTGCAGATTTAGTAGGGATGTCAACTGTTCCAGAGGCTATTGTTGCTAGACATGCAGGGATAAAACTCTTGGGTATTTCCGCAATTACTGATAAAGCTGTGCCAGAACAACTACAAGAAGTTAGTGCAGAAGAAGTATTAAGGGTTGCAGAAGAAACTGGAGGAAAAATTGCAGATATTATCATGGAAGTAATAAAATCTTTGTGATTTTTACAGGGGGGGTTTATTTATTTCCTTCAATTTTTATTAGAGGGTGTTTATCTTGAAAAAGATTTTCTCAACAATCCTTTTTTTTAATATTGTTTGTGCATATCTTTTCTTTTATGATATGTATGATTATTTATTTATGAAGCCAGGTACGCATTTTGAATATAATGCAAACCACCTAGGAGAAATGGGGTTTGAAATATATACTGTTTATAAATACCCTCTAATGGATTCAAATAAACTGCTTGAGTCTGTTTGGTCACAACCAAGGTCTTTGATTGGTGGACAGATGGCAGTAGAGTCTAGTTATTACACTCATGCAATTTCTTCATCACAAGCTATGGGATTGTTGCAATTAAAAAAAATACTACTGCAACAGATGTTTATGTTTACAACTTATTTGATCCATATGATAACTTAAAAGGTGCTTTAGAGTATCATGGATATCTTAGAAGGTTGTTTAATGATGAAAATTGCAATTGGTAGCTTACCATGACGGACCTACAGCTGTTATGGCTGGGGGGGTTATTTCGCCTGGTGGAGAAGCCTATTATCAAAAAGTAAAAAAAGGCTCAAGAATCTTATAAAAATACTAAAATATATTCTCCTTATTTTTAAAAGGCGGTATTTATTTTGATAAGAATCGTGTTTTAACCACTGATTTGGCAGGAGGTATTGCTTATCGTAAACTTGAACTATATGGAGATGTATCATTAGGTATAAATACAAATCAATTAATTGATTCAAACACTAATTTTTTTAGATTTTGGATTTGATTATTCTTTACTTTATGCGCCAAGGACCTATTTTGCCTTTGGGTTTTCAGGGGACCCATTACCTAGTAACTTGATTTTTAGAATAGGATTTCCTTGGCAAAATTTTATTTTGACTGTGTTTGATAATCCACAGATAATATACAAACATCAGTTGACAAAAACTTTGCTACAAGAATCTCTTTAAGTACTGATAAGCTACTCCTTTCCGGATATTATACTATTTCAAACTTAGATTTATTTGTGGGTTATGAGATTTTTGATAAAAGTATAAATGTTGGATTTAGAATAAGATAGAGGGAGTATACTATGGAGCAATTTCTAGTTAAAATTAAGGAATGGTGGAATAAACAAGAAAAAGAAAGAAAAAGAATTTATATAGTTTCTATTGTGGCTGTTATTGTTTTGATAATAGTTTTTCAATGATCGCATCAAAGAAAAAAAATACACATTTTTGATAGGTGGACTGGATCAAGCAAGTTCAGGAAATATTATTCAAAAGCTAGAAGAAATGGAAATTATATATAAGGTAGATAGTGCGGGTAATATATATGTTGCAGATCAGAATGTTGCTGAATTACGAATGAAATTGGCCTCCCAAGGTATTATAGGTTTTAACGTTCAGGGGTACGAACTTTTACGAGAGCAAGGTTTTGGAGCAACTAGCTATGATAAACAAGTTAATTATCAAATTGCTTTAGAAGGTGAGCTCACTAAAAGTATTTCTTCTCTGCAGGGTATTAAAGCTGCTCGAGTTCATTTGGTTATTCCACCGAGAACTTATTACCAAGTTGGCGATAATCCTGAGCCTTCTGCATCTATTCTTTTAATATTAAATCCAGGAGTAACAATAACTTCTGATCAGGTTAAGGCTATTATTAATCTAGTTTCTGGTTCAGTTCAGGGTTTAAAACCTCAAAACGTGAAAGTTGTAGATAATTATTCTAGAGATCTTAGCTCTCAAGTTATGATTGGTGAGGGAATTGAAAGCGCTAATTCAAAGTTTAAATTAAAAACCGAAGTAGAAAACTATTATTCTAAAAACTTGAAAGTAGTTTACAATCAGTTTTTGGCTTGGGAAATGTAGTCGTTGTTTCAGAGATAGATCTTAATTGGGAAAAAAAATTGAGCAGGAAGAACGAAAGGTGGAACCTGTTGTAGAAGAAGAGGGCATTATTTTAAGTCAACAAACCCGTACTGAGCAAAGTGGGAATCGTTCTACTGTAAGTGGTGTTCCTGGCGTTGATTCAAATATTCCACCCTATATTTATCAAACACCTCAAGATTCTGGAGACTATTATAGTAAATCAGACATCATTACAAATTATGACGTGAATGAAATATATAGAAAAACTGTTGAAGACAAACAAGGTCAGATTTCTAATAAAAGTTTTACAGTTTTCATTGATTTTTCTAGTATAGGAATAGAAAATTCTGAAGATTTGAAAGCTCAAATAAGAAAAAGTGTTTCAACAGCTTCAGGTACACCTGAAGCTAATATATCTATTCTAGACGTACCTTTTAATAGGGAAAGTGAGATTCTAAGAGCTCAAATTGAAAATGAGCTGCTACAAAAGAGGAAAAGAATTGCAAACATTACTATTTTAATAATATCTTTGATAGTTTTAGTAGTATTAGTTATTATTGTTAATAGGATTGTAAAATCCAGGAAAGCTGCAAAATTGATTGAAGAAAGAAAGAAGCAACTAGAGTTACAGGCAGAAGAGGTAATGAAAGAAACCGGTAGAGTACCTGCTGAATTGACTCCAGAGCAACAAATGATAAAAGAAATTGGAGAACTTGTTGATTCTAAACCGGAAGAAGTTGCAGATATTATTAAGATATGGCTTAGAAGTCAGTAGTCCATTAGATAAGCTGAAAATTAATTTTTGAGGAGAATTTAACATGGCTGAAAGAGGAAAAGGTTTGAATGGTGTAAAAAAAGGCTGCGATAATGTTAGTTCTTTTAGGACCTGAGAAAGCTAGTAAAGTACTTAAAAAAATTAGATGATGCAGAAGTAGAAGAATTGACTTTGGAGATAGCTAATTTGGAAAAAAAATAGATGAAGAAACTCAAAAAGCTATTTTATCGGAGTTTTATGAGTACGCAAAAGCGAAAGACTATTTGAGTACTGGTGGCGTTGAATATGCAAAAAAAACTTCTAGAAACAACATTTGGTCCTGAAAGAGCAATAGATATTATAGATAGGCTTGTTTCAAATTTACAAGTCAAACCTTTTGATTTCCTTAGAAAAGTTGATGTTGCCCAGTTAGTAAACGTTTTACAAAATGAACACCCTCAGACTGTGGCTTTAATTCTTTGCTACCTTCCACCTCAAGTTGCTGCTAAGGTAATCGCAGAGCTTCCAGAATATTTACAGGTTGACGTAATAAAAAGGATATCTACCATGGATTCATCAAATCCTGATATCGTCAAGGAGATTGAAAATAAATTAAAAGATAGATTATCTGCTTTCACCGTTCAATCTTTTTCTCAGGTTGGAGGAATCGATATTTCTGCAGAAATTATGAACAATATTGATAGAGCTATGAGTAATAAAATTTTGAAAAGTTGTCAGAAAGAGATCCAAGATTGTCTGATGAGATAAGAAGAAGAATGTTTGTATTTGAGGATATCACCAAGTTAGATGACAGATCTATTCAAAGAGTATTGCGTGAAGTTGATAGTAAGGATTTAACTCTTGCGTTGAAAGGTGCTTCTGAAGAAGTAAAAGATATTATTTTCAGAAATATGTCTAAGAGAGCTGCTCAGATTGTTCAGGAAGAATTGGATTATATGGGACCTGTAAGAGTTAGAGATGTTGATGAGGCTCAACAAAGAATTGTTAATATAATAAGAAAGCTTGAAGAAAGTGGAGAAATCATTATTAGAGGCGGGGGGCGGGTGAAGAGTTAATTGAATAAAAGGATTATCAACAACAAATATGTTGTTTTGGATAAAACTTTTGAAATAGAAACTGAAAATACTCAAGTTGATAAAGTTGGAGATATAAAAAAAACAGGAAGAATTGTTAAAATCAGAAATTATTAAAAAGGCTCATAAAGATAGCGAAAAAAAATTATTGAATCAGCAAGAAATGAAGCAGCAAAAATTCTTGAAAAAGCTAAGTTAGATGCACAAAAAAAATTATGCAAGAACAGATTGAAAGTTCTAATAAAAAGCGAAAGATTTTAGAAGAAGATCTTAAAAAAAGTTAATGAAGAAATGAGAAGAATCGCCAATGAATATAACATATATGTGAATGAGCTATCGAATCAAGCACGGATTTTTTTGTGAAGAAGTAATTAAAATTGTTGTAGGGAAATATTTTGAAGAGACCGTTACGTTTCCTGATTGGATAGAAAAGGTATTTAATGATTTACAAAGCAAATTGTATATGTTTAAAGATGCTACACTAAAAGTAAGTCCTAGCTTTAATAAAGAGTTTCTATCAATAATTATTAAGGTTTTTGGAGATAGTTTTCAGATTGTAGAAGATGCGTCATTAAGTGATAATCAAATATTCTTAGATACAAATCAAGGCATTTTTGATCTTAGCCCACAAACTTTTATAAAAGATTTATTAAATATATTGGAAGTGGCTTTAAATGAAGAAGGTAACTTTTGAAAATTCTTTAAAGAGTTTTGAAAAAAAGATTGAAAGTCGCCCTTTGTTTGCTCAATTAGGAAAGGTAAGCAGAATTATAGGGGTTACAATCGAATCAACTGGTCCAAATTCAGCAATTGGAGATCTTTGTAAGATTAAATTAAGAGATGGAACAACAGTTTTGGCAGAAACTGTTGGTTTTTCTGATAACAAAGTTTTGCTGATGCCTTTAGAAGATGTTGGAGGGTTATATGTAGGTGCTCCCGTTGAAAAAGTTGAAGATAAGATTACTATTAAAGTGGGTACAGATCTTTTAGGGCATGTATTGGATGGAATAGGAAGACCAATAGATGGAAACAAAATAAAGCATTATGAAAATAAAAGTATATATTCTTCTGCACCAAATCCGTTAGTTAGAAAACGAATTAAAGAACCATTATCTGTAGGAGTAAGGGCAATTGATGGTTTTTTAACGTTAGGAAAAGGTCAAAGAATAGGAATTATGGCTGGAAGTGGTGTAGGTAAAAGTACACTTCTTGGAATGATTGCCAGAAATACCTCAGCTGATATAAACGTCATAGGATTAATAGGCGAACGTGGAAGAGAAGTCAGGGAGTTTATCGAAAAAGATTTGGGTGAAGAAGGGCTTAAAAGATCGATATTAGTTGTTTCTACTTCTGATTCTCCTGCTTTATTACGTGTTAAAGCTTTATATACTGCAACTACAATTGCTGAATATTTTAGGGATTTGGGCTATGATGTTTTAATGATGGTCGATTCTATTACTAGATGGGCTATGGCACAAAGAGAAATAGGCCTTTCTATTGGAGAACCTCCGACTACACGAGGTTATACACCCAGTGTATTTGCAAATATGCCTAAAATATTGGAAAGGGCAGGCAATTCTGTAGATGGAAGTATGACTGCAATCTATACGGTTTTAGTTGAAGCTGATGATATGAACGATCCTATTGGGGGGGATTCAGTTAGAAGCATAGTTGATGGGCATATAGTACTTTCTAGAAAACTTGCTGATTCTTCACATTATCCACCAATTGATATTTTAGCAAGTGTAAGCAGGCTGATGACTGAAGTTGCTGATAAGGAACATTTGGAAGCCTCTAAATTTATCAAGGATATTTACGCTAGTTACATAGACTCAAAGGATCTAATCGAAGTTGGGGCATATAAAAAGGGATCTAACCCAAAGGTGGATGTTGCCTTAGCTGAGATAGAAAATATTAACAATTTTTTTTAAGACAAGATATTTATGAAAAAACTGATTACAAAGAAACTTTAGCGATGTTGATTGACATACAAAATAGGTGTAAGAAGATGTTAGATCAAAATTAATCAACGTATTGTAAATATTTACTAATTTGTTACGTTTTTAAATTGGAGGAATAATATGTATATGAATGCAGAGATTACTATTTATTATACGTTGGGTTAATAATTGTGTTGTTAATGATAATACGATTACTTGGTAGGAAATTTTTGAAACCTGTTAAGTATAGGAAATTAAAAGAGAGTGTATCTGCTTATTTGTATTTATTACCTTCGTTTGTAGTATTAGGACTTTTTGTGTTTTGGCCAATTATATATTCATTTTATCTAAGTTTTTTTTAAGTGGGACTTTCAAAACCAGGATAATCCGATATTTATTGGATTTGAAAACTACATAAAACTATTTAAGCTAGATAAACCTATTTCTATTTCATTTAACTCCGCCTTTTTTTAATACTCTTCTTTTAGTTATGAGTTTTATTTTTTTTATGCATCTTATTTTGATTATAAAAAAAATAGAAAAAGATATCAAAAAAACCTTGTAATAATAATGAGTTGTTTGGGAATAATAGCTTTATTTTTGGCAAATTCTGTTAATTACTTAAGTATAGTTATTTCAATAATTCAATTGATCATCTATACTTTCTTGATAGTATCAGATTTCGTAACCCAAAAATCAAATAAAACGTTTTTAAAGCTTCTTTTATTTGTTGCTTTTTATGCCTTTTTTTTATTGGTTTGGAGTGCCCGAGATTATTAGCTTTTTATTGTTAGCTAAACAACAATCACTATTTATAAAGGCTATATGGAATACTACATATTATGTTTTATTGTCAACACCTATTACAATATTTTTAGCTTTAATTGTTGCACTGTTGCTGAATCAAAAGGTACGCGGAAAGGCATTCTTCCGTACTATTTATTTCATTCCTTTTGTAACCAGTGTGGTTGCAGTCTCTTTAGTATGGCAATGGCTTTTTAATGATAATGGATTAATAAATTACTTTTTGATTCAGTTAGGGTTTTCTAAAGTAAGTTGGTTAAAAGATCAGGCCTATACCATTCCAACTGTCGCTATTATTTCTATTTGGAAGATGGTAGGTTATTATTCAATTATCTTTTTATCGGGATTACAAAACATTGATCAAAGTTATTATGAAGCTGCTGAAGTTGATGGCGCGTCTCCTTTTCAGAAGTTTAGATTCATTACATTGCCTCTTCTTTCTCCAACAACATTTTTTTTATAATTATTGTAGCAATGATAGGGGCTTTTAAGGTTTTTGATGAAATTTTTATTCTATATGTAGGTATGCCAGGACCGTACAATAATAGTGGTATGACTTTGGTTTATTATATATACGATAAATTTTATAATCAGCAAAGAATGGGAGAAGCAAGCGCAGCTGCGTATGTATTGTTTGGAATTACATTAGTTTTCACATTTTTTTCAAATGCGTGCAAGCAAAAAAAAGATATATTATGATTCCTGAAGGAGGTAACCTTCTTGAACTATAGCAATTTTTTTAAAGACAATGTGGAAATTGGTTGTATATCTCCTTTTATCTGCGGGAGCTATTATGATGTTATTACCCTTTGCTTGGATGATTGTTACTTCATTAAAAGCGCCAAGCGAAATTAATGAATGGCCACCTACGTGGTCTACAAAAAAAATTTTAAAAAAAAGAATGGACGTTAAATTTACAAGTTGCCCCTTCGTCGTATGATATCAGACGGGGGGGTTTGAGTTTAGAGGAGTTTAGAACGTTAGCGGTCGAAGAAAAGCATAATCCATATAGGTTAGTTTATAATATTGAAGGTGATTATGTTAGAAGAGGCCAGTTTGAAATATTGCTTAGAAATATTAATTATTCTGAGAGTTCTGATGTAGAAACATTATTATCAAACATTTTTGAATATATAAAAATCTTGAATTAAGAGATGATCTTAAAAGTATATTGTCTAAAGAGGCTTATACGTTAGAGAATTTTGAAACTATCTATTACAGTCTCTTTTCAAAATCAGATGGTTATTACAGGCAAACGTTGACTATAAGAAGGGTTCAGCAAACTCTAACAAAAATAACTGATTTTATCAACTTAACTTTAGAAAGAAACATAAATCTTCTTCCTTATTTTAGGGTTACCCCTGCAATGGATGCTATAGAAATAGAAAAAAATAGAAAGTTCCAAACAAATATTTATTGATTATCTTACAAATATTAGAGAAGAGGCTAACTCGATAAATAAACAGTTAAGTCAATATAAACCAGAATTGAGGCTGGTAAAACAGCAAGAAGTAGAAGAAATTGTGGAATTACTTGTAAACTTTTTATCAAAAGTAGACACATTTGAGGATGATATTCTACGCAACACAAACACTTTAATTCAACGTAACATCTATAATCCTCTGATTGAAGAAGTTAATTCCTTGATTTTTTTATGTTTATTTTCAAAACGAGTATCGCCAAATACAGGATAAAACACTTGACAAAGTTTATATTTCCTTTCAAGTTCCGACTAAGCAAGATAAATATAATAATCTCATAAACGATTTGGAAAATATGAATTTTCCAGAATATTTTAAAGTAATAGTGAGAGATCTTGCGAGCCCTAAAAATATTAATTCTTTGAACAAAGAAGTTGTGTCATATTTTGAAAGAATGTTTGTCAGTGAAGTTGAACACAGTTTAGCACAAGAACCTACCGAAGTACAAACTTGGGTTAATATATTAAGGACCCTAGTAAACAGAGGAGTTACTCTTGAAAATGCGAAAAGTGTTCTTTCTCAAGGTGAATATAATTTTCTTATACAAAATGTGGTAAATAAACAAGCAGAGTTTGAAAGTATTTTGAAAAAGAGGACAGAATATGATAAAATTATTAAAGAATTTGATGTATTTTACATTGATTCAACATCAAAAGTTAAGATCGATCAAGCTCCTTCTTTTATAGATAAAATCTTGTTTAAAGACAATTCCAGGATTGAAATATATACAAACAATGTACCTTCAGTTTGGTTAGTCGATGAAGAGCCATATAGTAAAGTTGGTTTTAGTTTTTCTCAAAGATTAGCAAATGTATTTCAAAATTATGTTGATGCATGGAATTCTGCTCCCTTTTCTAGATATTATATAAACACTATCTTTGTAGCTTTAGTAACTACATTGTTAGAGGTTATTTTTGCTTCAATGGCCGCTTTTGCTTTTGCAAAATTAAACTTTTGGGGAAAAATGCCATTTTTACTATATTTTTAGCTACTATGATGGTTCCTGGTGAGGTGCTATTAGTACCTAACTATATAACTATTAGCAAATTCTCATGGATAGACAGTTATTATGCATTGATAGTTCCGTGGGTTATTAGTGTGTTTGCTATTTTTTTAATTAGACAACAGTTTATGACAATTCCAAATGATTTATGGGATGCAGCTAAGATAGACGGTTCAAGTAGTTGGAGGTTTTTATGGACCGTAATGGTACCTTTAAGCAAACCCGCAATTTTAACGGGTGGATTGTTAAAGTTTGTTGGTAGTTGGAATGCTTTTCTATGGGTTTTAATTGTAACAAAAAGCCCTGAAATGAGAACCCTTGCTGTGGGTTTACAAAATTTCAGGACTGATGCGGGTGAGATTTACAATCTGCTTATGGCTGCTTCTACATTTTCTATGATTCCAGTAGTCATATTGTTCTTGTTTTACAACAGTATTTTGTGGAGGGAATATCAAGAACTGGACTGAAAGGGTAAGCAAGTTTACTTTAATGGGATGTGTAAAACGTGCCTTTCATTGATTTAGAAGGTAAAAAAACTAAAAAAAATATTTTTCATAAGAATAATAATAATTTTTTTTCCTATTTGTGGAGGACTTTTGTGTTGCTTGCCTTAATATTTATTATTTTTTTTCATGGTTTACCAAATAATGAGATTAGTTATGTATTATCATTCTTTAAAAAAAATGAATATGAAAGTTTAGCTTCAAAAAAAATTGAGTTACAAAAAAAAGATTGAAGAAAGAGAACAAATTATCTCCTCTTTAGAGGATGAATTGAAGAAAAAAAGGAGTACTGCTTAATGATGGAGGATTTTATCAAATGGATATTCACAACATCCCATGACCCTTGTGAGAAACAGGTTCATAAGGCTATGGAACTAGCTACAAAATATAACGGGATCTATTACGAAAGAAAAAAAATTTAAAGAATTATTTGAAAAACATTGACAGTTATTTTGTTGTAAATAAAAATTTAACAGTAGATTGTAAGTGGAAGGATGGAAGATTGTTTTCCATCCTTCTGTTTCGAAAATACGACTTAATAATTATTTAAAAATGGGAATGATTATTTGATAGAATCGGTGAAACCTGATGCAAATGATGTAGTTTTGGATTTGACATTAGGACTTGGCAGTGACGCTCTTCTACTAGGTTATTTTTGTAGAGAAATAATAGGTATTGAGGCTTCATTTCCAATATATTTAGTTGTAAAGAGAGTATAAATGCATATCAATTTGATGAATTATGGCTGAAAGAATCTTCTAAAAAAATCAAAATATATCATGAAAATTACAAAGAATTTATAAAGAAGCAAGATGACAATTGCTATGATATTGTGTATTGTGATCCAATGTTTGAAAATCCTCAATTAAAATCAAATTCTATTAATCCTCTAAGAAAGTTCGCAAATTATGATAAGATAGACAAAATTGATTTAGAGAATATGATTAGAATTTCCAAAAAAAAGAGTAGTAGTTAAGGCTCGTATTTATGACTCTATTTGGGATGAGTTTCAATTTGATTTGAAAATAGGGAGCAAAAAAAAGTGGTGTTATTTTGGAGTGATTGAAAAGAAATGAACAACAAAGATAAGGTTTTAATAATCACGGGACCTACAGCTGTTGGAAAACAGAAATTTCAATAAAAGTAGCCCAGCAATTAAACGGTGAAATAGTTTGTTTAGATTCAAGACAGGTTTATAAAGATTTAAAAATTGGGACATCGTTTCCTGATGAACAAGCAATGAAATTGGTAAAACATCATTTGTTTGGATTTGTTGAATTAGACCAACATTTTACTGCTTATGATTATAAACTGGTCGCAGAAAAACAATTAATGAGATAATTATGAATAATAGAATTCCAATACTAGTGGGAGGAACTGGTCTATATATAGATGCTCTTCAAAAGGGTTTTTTTTAAATGTTAAATCTGATTATGGTGTAAGAACTCATCTTAGAAAACTAGAAAATGAAAATCCAGGAGTACTTAGAAAAATTTTAACTGATATAGACCCTGAAAGTGCTTTAAGAATACATCCAAACGATATTAAGAGAACGATAAGAGCTATTGAGATATACATTGTTACAGGGAAAAGAATGGGAGAATTAATAAAGTATGAAGGACCTGAGCGACCAAAATATGACTATGAAATAATTGTTTTAGATAGAGATAGAAAAGAATTACATGAAAGAATTAATTTGAGAGTTGAGAAAATGCTTGAAGAGGGACTTATTGAAGAAGTCAAAAAAATACTAGAAGCAGGGTTTTCAAAAAAATTTAAATTCACTAAATACAATTGGATATAAAGAAGTGATAAAATATTTAGAAGGTGAATTAGATTATGATACAATGGTACATAAAATAAAGGTAAATACCAGGAACTATGCTAGAAGACAGATAATTTATTTTAGAAGATTTGAAGACGCATTGTGGTTAAATTTGAGTGAAATTTCTGAAGATTATGCTATAAGAGAAATTATTCTTAAAATAAAACAACAAAAATAGGGGGGGTGATAAAAGTGGCTGAAAAATTTAACTTGCAGGATAGATTTTTGAATATTTTACGTATCAATAAGATAGAAGTTAAAGTATATTTAGAAGGGGGATTTCAAACCAGCGGTATAGTTAGATCTTTTGACGATTATACTATTCTTTTAGAGAAAAGCGGCGAGCAATCACTAGTTTATAAGCATGCTGTAAAAATGATGGTCCCTTCTAAATACATCAAGTTATTTCAAGACACTCCAACAGGCACTAACGAGTAGTATTAGCTAGTTTTTTTACTTATTTTGTGTTTATTTTTATAGTCTTTTTTTGATTTTATCTAATATATTATAAAAGAAAAATTTGGAGGGATTAAGTTTGATAAAGAAATATATTTCTATCTTTTTTTATTTTGGTGGTTGTTTCATTATCTTTATATGCACAACTTTTTCAACTACCAATTAAAAATTCTTACATTACTGCAGCATTTGGTGAATATAGGAATACAGGGCCAGTTTCCCATTTTCATTTGGGTATAGATTTTTCAACTTTTGGAAGGACAGGACTTCCGGTTTATTCTGGTGGAGACGGATACCTGTATAAAGTATGGATAAATGATAATCTATATGGAAACGCTGTTTTATAATGCATGAAGATACAGGTTTAATAACTGGTTATGCTCATCTTCAAAGTTTTCTGACAAAATTTCCAGATATGTGGATCTTGTTAGCGAAGAATTTGGTAATCAAAGAATTGAAATAGTATTTCCCACAGGAGAAATACCAATAAAAGCCAACGAAATTATAGCAAACTCAGGGGGGGCTACCGGAGAAGCGACAGCCCCTCATTTACATTTTGAAGTGCTAGAAGAGACTTCTGAGGGGGGGCAAATCATTTATGATGCTTTAGAATTTTTAGAGTATCAAGAGACTAGATCAAAACAATTAGAGCTTATACAAATTCGTTCTAATAATAAGTATTTTGATATTTCTGATAATCAGGAAAATATAGTAGAATATGCAGGTGTTTATCCTAAAATTGATGTTAGAGTTAGAGAAAAGTTGGGAGATAACTCAACTATAGTTCCAAAAAAAGGTATCCCTATACATAAATGATATCTTAACTTATAAAGTCGATTTTAGTAAGTTAAAAGAAGATGAGGTATATAACGCCGATATTATTTATGCTTACGCTTCTACAGCATCTGTTTACTGGATTAAAATGTATTCTGATTACAACATGACTCCAATAGTTGTTAATGATTTTTCTGCATTTTCACATAATACTTCTGGAGATTTGAGAGGTAAAATAGTTTTAGAAGATTTTTGGGGAAATGAGAAAACATATAATATAAAGTTTGTAAAACCATATTAATAAGAATTTCAAAAAGTTAATCTAATGTTTCTCTTTAATGGTTGACGAATCATTTTTTTTGATATAATTAGAGTCGGATTTTTGTTTATTGTCGAATTTCAAATCAACTTGTTTAATAAAAATGGGATTTTAAATTTATGATGGTTCTAGGTCATAGTTTTTCCCATTCTTTGGTGCAAGTACCGAAAAGTTAAAGAAATTAAGAGTCAGTAAAGATTAGGATTGAAAAGGTATTATGTAAAAAAAATCAAATATGAAAATATATCTATTTCAGATTTTAGAATTTCTAATGTTGGTAAGAAGATAAGATAATAGGAGGACGAATAATGAAGAAAATGCTCTTTACAAGTGAAAGCGTAACAGAAGGACATCCAGACAAAATCTGTGATCAAATTTCTGATGCAATACTTGATACATTGTTAGAAAAAGAACCTAAAGATAATAGAATAAATGTACGGTCTGCTGTTGAAACCCTTGTTACTAGAGGTTTAGTTGTAGTGACTGGTGAGATTAGGACAAGCGCTTATGTAGATGTACCTACAGTTGCAAGGAATACGGTTCTTGAGATAGGTTACAACAGGGCTAAGTTTGGTTTTGATGGTGAAACATGTGCAGTAGTAACTGCAATAGAAGAACAATCTCCAGATATTGCTATGGGAGTAGATAAATCTTTTGAATCAAAAACCAAAAAAAAGATAAGATAGATCCGTATGATCGCATTGGAGCTGGAGACCAAGGAATTATGTTTGGATATGCAACAAACGAAACAGATGTTTATATGCCAATGCCTATTGTCTTAGCTCATAGACTTGCACGAAGGTTATCTGAAGTAAGGAAGTCAAAGGTAGTAGAATTTTTAAGGCCAGATGGAAAAACACAAGTTACAGTTGCATATGACGAGAATTTTAAACCTGTTGCAATAGATACAATTTTAATATCTGCACAACATGCACCCGATGTTACACGGCAAGAACTAGAAGAGGGAATTAAGAAATATGTGATTGAACCTGTTATTCCTCAAGAACTTATTACAAAAGATACCAAGATATTAATCAATCCTACCGGAAGATTTGTTATCGGAGGACCTCAGGCAGATACAGGTTTAACTGGAAGAAAAATAATAGTTGATACCTATGGAGGTTGGGCTCCTCATGGTGGAGGTGCTTTTTCTGGGAAAGATCCTACAAAGGTTGATAGATCTGCAACTTATATGGCTAGATATGTGGCAAAAATTTAGTTGCTAGTGGTGCTGCTGAGGAAGTCTTAATTCAGTTGTCTTATGCTATAGGTGTCGCTCAACCAGTTTCTATAAATATAGATACAAGAGGAACAGCAAAAGTAGATGAAGAGAAAATTTATAAAGTAGTTCGAGAAATATTCGATTTTAGGCCTGCTGCTATTATCGAAAATTTAAACCTACTTCAACCTTTTTATAAAAAAAACAGCTGCATATGGACATTTTGGAAGAGACGACTTTGAATTTCCATGGGAGAAGTTAGATAAAGTTAAAGAATTGAGAAGTGCTCTAGGGTTATAAATAATTCTATTATTTATAATGGGTCCAGGGCGGAGCCCTCACCCCCCCTCGCTGGTACAAGTACCGAAAAAGATAAAGAAATAAAGATTTTATAAAAATAGAATCTGAATTTATAAAAAGAGTATTCAAAATTAGAGAATTTAGAAATGAATATTTTCTAGAAGTAAGCATTGAATTTATAACGGGTCCAGGGCGGAGCCCTCACCCCCCCTTGCTGGTACAAGTACCGAAAAAGATAAAGAAATAAAGATTTTATAAAAATAGAATCTGAATTTATAAAGTGAGTTTTTCAAAATAATAAGGAGGTAGAATTAAGTGCCAAACTCAAAATCTGCGGAAAAAAAAGAGTTAAACAATCTGAAAAAAAAGAAGGATTAAGAATAGAGGATATATGAAGAGAATTAAAGAAATACAAAAAGAGATAGATAAAAGCATCAAAGCAAATGTAGAAAAAGAAAAAGTTGCACAACTATTGGATAAAGCATTTAAAATTATTGATACAGCCCAATCAAAGGGAGTTGTTCATAAAAATTATGCAGCTAGAAAGAAATCACAATTACATCGAAAGGTTAAACAATATTTGGGTGAAACAAAGCCAGTTAGCGAGAATACAGCAGAGACAGAAGTCGCTAATTAATTATACTATTTCACCTTATCACATTGAGACGTAAATGGGGGGGACTTCCCTTTATTAAGAGAGAGGAGTAAGTTGGATTATTCTTTTTTTAGGAAAATATCAAATATATACTAAAGAAATTAATTTTTTTCCCAATTGACTGGTCTAAAATTTTTTTTGTAACAATAAAAAGCTTATTGTAGAAATCGGGTTTGGTGGAGGAGAATTTTTAGTTGGTTTAGCAAAAAAAATATCCAGAATTTAATTATATTGGGATTGAAACATCATTAATTTCTTGTTATAAAATTCAAAAGAAGATTTTTACCTCTAATTTGAGTAATATTAGGATAATTTTAGAAGATGCAAGGTTTGCTATTCGAGAATTTTTCTCAGATGATTCAATTTATAAGGTAATTGTCAATTTTCCATGTCCTTGGCCTAAGAAAAAACATTCAAAAAAAAGGCTTTTTACAGGGGATTTTATCGATACTTTATCATCTGTTTTAGAACCTAATGGAGAAGTGTTATTAACAACTGATGTTCAATGGTATGCTCAAGAAGTTAAAAATGGATTCATGCGCAATGGTTGCTTTGATGTTAGTCCCTTAAAAACCAACTTTGAAATGCCTATAAAAACCAGATATGAAGCAAAATGGGAAACTGAGGGAAGATCTAAATTTTTGTTGATTTCTAGAAAAAAAAGTAAAAAAAACCAATTCGAAGATTAATAGAGGGAGAAAATATATTGTCACATAAGAAAATAAAATCAATTAATTTATCGAAGTTAAAGTCTTTGAAAAATTATAAATACAAACATGCAGATACAGTTTTCTTTGTAAGTGATGTATATAATAATTGTAGCAATCCAGAGAGTAACTATCTTTTGAAAATTTTTAGTAACGATAACGGTTTTTTTTCAATCTTTTATTGAGGTTTCAAAAGGTAATAATAATTGGTTAGTTAAATTAGATGATATAGCAAAAGCTTATAGGACTCCGGCCGTTAAAGAAGCTGTAAACAAAATAGCTGAGGAGTTAGAAGAATAATGGTTAAAGTTACTGTCTTAGGTGGTGGAAGTTGGGGTACAGCAATATCTCTTATGTTATTAAATAATGGTCATCAGGTGAAAATTTGGGATAGAAGTAAAGAAGTACTGTCCCTTATTGATGAAGGCGAAAATTTACGTTATTTACCAGGAGTTAGAATACCTCATAGCATTATAACAGAACCCGATATAAATAGAAGCTTAGAGCATGCAGATATTGCTGTGATAGCTATTCCTGTTCAGTATATAAGAACGGTATTAAATAGCATAGATAAATCCAAACTAAAACGTAAAACGATATTTGTTAATCTTTCGAAAGGAATGGAAATTAGCTCATTAAAACTTCCACAATATATTTTTAAAGAGATTATTGGAGATTTCAATTATTGTACATTGAGTGGTCCAAGTCATGCCGAAGAAGTTTCAAGAGGCGTACCTACTAGCGTTGTTGTAGCAAGTAAAAAGAGACGAATGAACGAGTATATTCAAAAAATATTTAGCAGTAAAACATTTAGAGTATACTCTAATGAAGATTTAATTGGAGTTGAAATTAGTGGTGCAGTCAAGAATATCTATGCGATAGGCGCAGGGGTTATAGATGGTTTTGGAAAATGGGATAACACTAAAGCCGCACTTATTACTAGAGCAATCGTTGAAATAAATAGATATGGCAGACATTATGGAGGTAAGAAAGAGACGTTTATGGGTTTAGCCGGGTTGGTGATTTAGTGGTGACTTGTACTAGTTCACATAGCAGAAATAGATATGTTGGAGAAAAGCTATCAACAGGTAAAATCTAGGTGAAATAATCAAAGAAATGTCGATGGTAGCTGAGGGTGTATACACTGCGAAAGCTGTTTATAACGATGCTAGGGCTAAAAATATTGAAATGCCTATTGCGTTTAAGATTTATGAAGCTTTATACGAGGAACTGGAACCAAAAAAAAGCTATATATGATTTAATGACACGGGATTTAAAATCAGAATTTTCTATTAAAGTTAATAGTGTATTATTTGTAGCTTATATTTGAGAAAACAGTAATTAATTATAGGAGGCTTTTTAATGCAAATTTCATTAGATCAACTTTTACAAGTATTAATGGCACGATTAGATAGTTTAGAAATGTCTTTAGAAGATCTTAAATTTCGAACAGATGTTGCTTTGAGAATATTAAGGAAAAACAATTTATTAGACGAAGATAAAGTTAAAGAGGCAGTTAAAGAAGAATTTGTACTACTTAATCAATTAAGCGACGAAAAGGAAGAAATTAACGAAGAGAAGATAGAAAGTATTACCAAGGGAATCATTAACTGGGTTGATAATGATGTTGATTATTTAAAAGGCAATATGCGGATTTTCAAGAAAATTGCGTCAATTCTTAGAAGAAGAAGATAAAAGTAATATAAGCGTTGCTTCACCAGAACTGTTAAAGCAACTTGAAAGTTTGAAGGGTGAAAATCCAAAGAAAAACAAAAATAATTTTATTATCCCTTAACAAAAAGTCTCTCGGTTTGAGAGACTTTTTTTTACTTTTTATTTGTTTTCAAAAATTGATATGCTGAAGGACATACATCATTTAAAAAGCATTCATGACAATTTGGAGAGATTGGCTTACATATCTTTTGACCAAAATTAACCATTGCGCCGTTTAAAGGTCCCCAAAGCTCAGGTGGGATTATTTTTTTTCAGTTCGTCTTCGGTTTGCTCAGGTTTTTTTGTTTTTACCCAACCAAGTCTATTTGATATCCTGTGAACGTGTGTGTCGACCGCTAATGCATTTTTACCAAAGCCTACGTATAATACAATATTTGCAGTTTTTCTGCCTACACCAGGTAGTTTTAAAAGTTCTTCAAGATTATCAGGAACTTTTCCATCGTAGTCTTTAACAATTATTTTTGAGATTTCAACTATCCTTTTACTTTTTTTTGTTTATACATACCCGAAGGTTTTATCAAGTCATATAGATCTTCTGGACGGGCTTTTGAAAGTTCATAAACATTTTTGTACTTTGAAAATAATGATTTAGTTGCCTTTTCAGTGTTTTCATCTTTTGTTCTTTGAGATAATATTGTTTCTATCAGAATTTTAAAGGATCTTTTTCTTGATGGTATCTAGGAAAGAAATAGATTATTTTATGTGCTTCTTCAATTATATTCCTACTCATTATTAGGTTTAACCCCCCCTCTACAATATGCTTAATTATATTATATGTTATTTGTTATTTTATAGATAACTTATTATATATTATCATAGTTAATATTAATAGATAAATATTACATGAAAATATGATAAAATACATTTAAGAGTTTATAAAAGTCGTGGCAAAAAACAGAGGTGGTAATTGTTGTATAAAAAGGCTTCGATAATTGCTACAGGTAGTGAACTTACTGAAGGCATTATAATTGATAGAAACGCTAATTATATTGTTCAAAAATTGAAAGAAGTTGGTATAGAAACATTAAAAATTATTGAGGTAAAGGATGATCTAGAGCTAATTAAAAATTCTATAGATGATTCATTGAATATTAGTGATATAATTATCTTGACAGGAGGACTAGGTCCTACAAAAGATGATTTGACAGTACGAGCAGTAGCTGAAGTATTAAACTTAGATATTATATTTGATGAAGCAGTATACAAATATATTGAACAGTATTACAACAAAAAAAAGTTTCCAAATCACTTGATATATTAAAAAAAACAAGCTTATGTTATTGAGGGCGCAAAAGTAATCCCAAATTTAAGAGGGAGCGCTCCAGGACAAAAAAAATTGAGTTAGATAAAAAAAAGTTATTTATCTATTGCCTGGACCTTTTAGAGAAGCCTCATATATGTTCGATCATTTTATTTTACCTGAATTAAAAGATGGTTCGTCTATTAAAAAGTACGAATATACCTTATATTTTTATGGATTAACTGAAGCAGAATTTATGGAAAACATTTCGAAATATGTGAATAATATTGATTATTCTACAAAAATAGAGGAATACATAGGTCCCAGTATTAGATTAAGATTCGACAATAAAGAGGAATTCGATAATGTATATGAAGCGATAGTAAAGGAATTTCCTGATAATTATATAGGATTAAATAGTTTGGAAGTAACACTCTTTCAAGAACTGTTGGAACGAAATTATAGGATTTCTTTTGCCGAATCTTGTACAGGAGGGATGATTTCTGATATTTTGTTTCCGTACCTGGGGGGGTATCAAAGGTTTTTTTTAGGTTCTGTTGTGTCTTATTCAAATGAGTTAAAACAAAAAAATTTTAAAGGTGAAGAAACAGACTTTAGAAAAATATGGTGCGGTAAGTACAGAAACTGTCTTGGAAATGGCTAAAGGATTGTATGACCTTACAGGAAGTGATTTATGCATTTCTGTAAGTGGTATAGCTGGACCAGACGGTGGGTCAAACGAAAAACCCGTAGGAACAGTTTATTTTGCCATGCTTTTTCAAGGTAGATTATTTTCCATCAAAAAGTATTTGATGGAGATAGGGAAGATATAAGAAAAAGGGCTTCTTATTATGCTTTATGGAGTGCGTTAAAGGTTGTCCGCAATCAAGCAGATAAGTCTATAAAAGAATGGGGGGGAAACTTAAGTAATTATCTAAGTTATTAAAGCTGAGGAGGGGGGGATAGATTTGCCAGATATGGATGTCTATTTGACAGTATTTTAGAAGAAGCAAAAGAAAATATTCAACAGTTAAATGATCTTCTGTTAGAACTTGAGAAAGATAAAGATAATCAGGAAATAATTAATAGCATATTTCGAATTATACATACTTTAAAAGGTATGGCTGGCACCATGGAATTCGATATTTTAGCCCAGTTTTCTCACAAGTTAGAGAGTATTCTCGATCTATTAAGAAATAATAAGATCGAATTAAATCATGATATGATGAACCTCCTTTTTAAATGTGCAGATGTTATAGAAGAGAGTTTAAACGATATTGCATCTGGAGGAAAGGGAGAAATACCTGATATAAAAAGGTTAGAAGAAGATTTAGATAATTACCTAGCAGATTTTAAAACGAAGAAATCAGATAAGATGGTTGCAAAAAAACAAAGCACATCTCAAAATGGAGATATTAAAGATTATTACCTTAATATCAGTGAAGATACTATGAATGTGTTAAAACACGTTTATCAAAAAGCTCAGGAAAAGGGCTAAATTTTTATTTTCTTAAGGTACTTTTGATGGAGAATGTGCAGTTAAAACAAGCTCGTGCTTATTCTATTTATCATAGGTTAGAGGAACTTGATTGTGAAATTGTGTATACTTATCCAAGTGTAGAAGAAATTGAGAAAGAAAATTTTGATAGGGAATTAGTGTTTGGAATAATTACTTCAAAAAGTGTAAGAGAAATAGCAGAAGCTGTTAACAAGATAGCTGAAGTACAATCAGTTTATGTCGATGAATTTTCAATTAACTCTATGGAGGAAGCTGTTTTAGAAAAGGAGAAGCGACAGAATGAAAATCAGGAGAATAATGAAAAAGAAGTTAAATTACTCAAAACAATAAGGGTAGATATTAATAAATTAGATGAATTGATGAATTTAATGGCAGAATTGGTAATCGCAAGAAGTAGAATTGTTGAAACCTTAAGTAAGTATAATTTGAAAGAGGTTGATGAGAGTTTGTCTCAGCTTTCAAGAATAACTTTGGATTTGCAAAATATTGTGATGAAATTAAGAATGGTTCCTGTATCTTTTGTATTCAACCGTTTTCCAAGGCTCGTTAGAGATCTATCTCAAGAATTAGGAAAGAAGGTTAATTTTATTATTCGTGGAGAGGACACCGAATTAGATCGTACTGTTGCAGATGAAATTGGAGATCCTTTAGTACATTTAATAAGGAATTCTTTGGATCATGGAATCGAAAAGCCTCATGAAAGGATTTCAAAGGGGAAACCTGAAGTAGGTACACTTATCCTGTCTGCACGACATGAAGGAAATGGTGTTATAATCGAAGTTGAAGATGACGGAAAAGGTATGAATAAGGAAGAGATCCTTAGAAAAGCAGTAGAAAGAGGATTGGTTAGTGCTTCTGAAACTTCGAAATTAAGTGATGAAGAAATTTTTAATTTAGTATTTCTTCCTGGTTTTTCTACTAAAACTGTTTCTACAGAAGTCTCTGGAAGAGGAATTGGAATGGATGTTGTTAAGGCTACTGTGGAAAACCTAAAAGGTACAGTTTCTTTGGAAACTAAAAAGATAGGGGGGGTACTAAAATTACAATTAGATTACCATTAACTTTAGCTATTATAGAAGCTTTATTAGTAACCGTTAATGATGATGTTTATGCTATACCTATTGCCAATATTGATACTACTCAGAGATTAGAAGATGGTGAATTAAAAATTGTTGAAGATAGAGAAGTTTTTCTTTTAAGAGGCGAGATTATTCCTGTAGTGAGGTTAAGAGATTTATTTGGGTATGGAAGAAGTCAAGTTTCATCCAAAGAGAATATTGTTATAGTTAGAATAGGCAATAAAAAAATATGGAGTGGTTGTGGATAAACTTTTAGGACAGGATGATATAGTAATTAAATCACTGGGTTCTTTGTTAAGCGATGTTAAAGAGTTTAGTGGAGGAGCTATTTTGGGAGATGGAAGAATAGCCCTAATATTGGATGCTGCATCATTAATGTAGCATTTATACTTTAAATAAAGGGGAGAAATGGAATGGAAGATGTACTTTCTTTCAAGATTTTAGAGCAAGAGTATGCAATTTCAATAGAAAATATCGAAAGCGTTGTAGATATGACAGATATTACTCAAGTACCTAACGCAAAATATTTTATCGAAGGATTAATTAATTTGCGTGGAAGAATTGTCCCTATTATTGATTTAGCAAAGATATTGGATTTAAAACTTCCCGAAGAGCATAAGTATGAGAATATTTAGTCTTGAAAATAAATGAGGAAGAAATAGGTATGTTGGTTGATGAGGTAGAAAATGTTTTAACTATAGATCCATCTAAACTCGAAAAGATTCAATCTAAAAAAAAGATGTTTATTCAGAAAATGTTAAAGGTATTATTAAAATCGATAATCGGTTGATAGTATATATTGATTAATAGGTATATTAGAAAAGAATTACACAAAGATTTAAAATAGCAATTTTTAAAAAAATAATAGTAGTCAACTTCAGGAGGTGCTTGAATGGGCAAAAAAAGTTCTAATTGTAGATGATGCAGCTTTTATGAGAATGATGTTGAGGGATATCTTGACTAAAGCTAATTATGAAGTTGTTGGAGAAGCAGCAAATGGACAAGAAGCAGTAGATAAGTACAAAGAATTACATCCGGATTTTGTAACTATGGATATAACTATGCCTGTTAAAGATGGCATACAGGCAATAAAAGAAATTAAGCAAATAGATCCAAGCGCAAAAATAATAGTATGTAGTGCTATGGGGCAACAAGCTATGGTAATAGAAGCTATTCAGGCAGGTGCAAAAGATTTTATTGTTAAACCCTTTCAGCCATCAAGGGTTATAGAAGCCTTACAAAAATTGGAGTAATAATATATGTCTACTGATTATTCCACAATGACTGCAACCAGTAATACTTTAGATGTTACAATATGGTTTTTTGTAATAATTTTATTCATCATAATATTATTTCTGGTGTATTACTTTTTAAATAAATCAATAAAAAAAGGTACAAAAAAATAAGGAAGTAGCTCTCATTAAAAAAATATTATATTGATAGAAATCTTTACATAGGTTTGTTGAAGGTTTTTAATGAATATTATTTGGTATTAATAAGTTCGAATTCTAGTGAAATATTGCGAAAAGTTGGTGAAGATGAAGTATTTGATATTATAGGAGATTCTCCTAAATTTATTGATACTTTTACAAAGTTTTTAAAGAGAGATAAAACAGATGAAGAAAGCAAAAATGAAAAGTAGAATTATCAAGATATTAGTTGTTTTGGGATTATTTTTAACTATTGTGTCATTAACTTTTTCTCAACAAACAAGTAATTCTCCTTTAATAGATATTCGAATTAATAATAGTGAAGGTACTAGTATTCTAACTCCAACACTTACTATTTTACTTATAGTAACGGTTTTATCGTTAGCACCTGGTTTTTTTAATGCTTTTTACTTCTTTTACCAGGATAGTAATTGTTCTGGGTTTTGTAAGGCAGGCTATGGGGACAAGACAATCCCCCCTCCGAATCAAGTTTTGTTAGCTTTAGCGTTATTTTTTAACAATTATGATTATGTTTCCTGTGTTTAACGCAGTTTATCAAAAAGCAATTTTACCATATAATGAGGGTACAATTGGGTATAAAGAGGCAATAGAAATCGCAACGGGAGAGTTTAAGACTTTTATGCTTTCTCAGATTGTTGCTCATAAAAACGAAGATGATATCTATATGCTATCATCAGCAATGAATATCAGCATATCAAATATTGAAGAGACACCTCTTAATATTTTGATACCTGCTTTTGCAATAAGCGAGCTTGAAATAGCATTTAAAATGAGTATATTAATATATTTACCTTTCATCATTATCGACATGGTTGTTGCAAGTATTTTACTTTCAATGGGTATGATTATGATTCCCCCCCCTGTACTAATCTCTCTTCCATTTAAAATTATGATTTTTGTGATGGTTAATGGATGGGATTTGCTAATTAGTGGCCTAGTTAAAAGCTTTACGGGAGGATGATGATATGACAGAAGAAGTGCTTATTGAAATTTTTGAAGAAGGGATATGGGTCTTTTTAAAAGTTATCTCACCTATTTTATTAATAAGTGTGGCTGTTGGGTTGATTATCAGCATCTTTCAGGCTGTTACTCAATTGCATGAGCAAACATTGACGTTTGCTCCTAAATCATAATTACCTTTCTTGTATTGATACTACTATTTTCGTGGATTATGCAAAACTTAGCCGATTTTACTTTTAACTTATTTACTTATTATTTAGGGATGATTTAGTTGATTTTAGAGACGCTTTCGTATAGTATGTGGATTTATTTTTCATATTTTTAGATTAATAGGAATAGTTCTTTTTATCCCTCTTTTTAGTTCGCAGTTTTTACCTGTGCATACGAAGGTTTTTATAAGTCTTTTTATATCTTATTTAATTTTACCAAGTGTAAATGACACTATGCCTTTAAACTCTTCAGTTGGAAGTATTGTTTATTATATGATTTTGAATTTTTTTTGATTGGAATTACTATAGGATTTATTACTAATATTTTATTTTATGCTGTTCAATTTGCTGGTGAAACAATTGGTATGCAAATGGGATTTTCTGTGGCAAATGTTTTTGATCCATTATCTAATGATGAAATTTCAATTTTGTCAGAGTTTTCTTTTTTTTGTTTAGTGTTTTATTTTTTTTATAATAAAGGGTCCCTTAATACTATATACATTAGTCATTGATTCTTTTAATAAAATACCAGTAATTTTTAATTTAAATTTTGAAAATTATAGTTTGTTTTCTCAAAAACTTTTTGATGTTATTATAATAGGTGTGAAATTATCAATGCCTGTTATAGCATTTATGATATTAATAAAAGTTGCACTTGGGATTGTTTCAAGATTAATTCCTCAAGTAAATGTATTTATGGTAGGTATGCCCATAGAAATATTAGTTGGATTTTTATTATTCTTAGGGGTGATCATGATTTGGGAAGATCAATTTACCACTTTGTTTTTTTCAATTAATAGAGTGGATAAAAAAAATCGATGATTCTTTTGTCAAGATAGATCTTCAATTGTTTGCAGATCCAGAAAAAAAACAGAACAACCTACTCCTAGACGGTTAGAAAAAGCAAGAGAAGAAGGAAATATACCGGTCTCTAACGAGTTTAATATGGCTATGAGTTTATTAGCAATGTCAATGTTGCTTATGTTTATATTTAATCCTTTATTATCAGATATAGGACAGTTATTTCATGATTACTTTGCTTTAAATATAGAATTTGAAGGTCCAGAATTACTCGCTTATGAAATTAAATCGCATATTAACTTATATATAAAATTAATTTTGTTTTTTTGGTGTTTCAGTTATAGTTTCTTCTATTTTGGGTATGATTCAAACTAAGTTTCTTTTTACGTCAAAATCTTTAAAATTTGATTTAAGTCGTATTAATCCAATTAACGGTTTTAAAAGATATTTTCTATGAGATCAGTAGTAGAGTTATTAAAGGCGATTCTCAAACTTTTTTGTGGTAGGTTTTCTTACATACAATATAATTAAGGGTAATTGGGATACATTTTTATCGCTATCAGATCAAGAAGTTGGAGCTTCTTTCAAAATTATTTTCGATATGATAATAAACATATTATTTCAATTAGGATTAGCGTTATTAATTTTAAGTTTATTTGATTTTTGGTATCAAAGATATGCGTATATACAGGATTTAAAAATGTCTAAGTATGAGATAAAACAAGAAATGAAAGAAATTGAAGGTAATCCAGAAATTAAACAAAGACAGAGAGAAATAATGAGAAGAATGTTAATGACAAGGATGATGCAGAAGGTTCCTGAAGCAGACGTTGTTGTGACTAATCCAACTCACTATGCTGTGGCTTTGCAGTATGATGTTGAAACTATGGACGCTCCCATAGTAGTAGCTAAAGGTGTTGATGAAATAGCTTTTAAAATAAGAGATATAGCATTTAAAAATGGTATACCAATAATACAAAGACCTTCTTTAGCTAGAAAGTTATATGAAGAAGTTGATATAAATGAAGAAATTCCTGAAGAATTATATACAGTTGTTGCAGAGGTTTTGGCATATGTTTATAAAATATCTGGATAGCAATAATTTATTTTTGAGGGGGGGTCAAAATGAATGTAAATTTTAAAGGTATAGATATCATTATTTCAATATTAATAGTTGGAATAGTTATTTTAATGGTAATTCCTATTCCTCCTTTTTTTGCTAGATTTTCTACAGTTTTTTAATATAGCATTATCAATAGTAATATTGTTATCAACATTGTATATTAAAAGAGCTTTAGATATATCTATTTTTCCTTCACTTTTGCTCATCACTACTCTTTTCAGATTGGCTTTAAATGTATCTTCGACAAGATTGATTCTTTTAGAAGGAAAAAAACTTTGAAGGAAAAGTGGTAAAGGCGTTTGGTGATTTTGTGGTTGGAGGGAACTATATAGTAGGATTAATAATCTTTTTAGTCTTAGTAATCATACAATTTCTTGTGATTACTAAAGGTACAGAGCGAATTGCAGAGGTAGCAGCTCGTTTTACATTAGACGCTATGCCAGGAAAACAGATGAGCATAGATGCAGATCTTTCTGCAGGTTTGATTAGCGAAGAAGAAGCTAGACAGAGAAGAGAAGATATAAGGAGAGAAGCAGATTTTATGGAGCGATGGATGGTGCTAGTAAATTTGTTAGAGGAGATGCAATAGCAGGCCTCATTATAACTTTAATTGATATAGTTGGTGGAATTCTAATAGGTGTATTACAACAAGGACTAGATTTTGGTGAAGCCGCAGAATTATTTGCATTATTAACTATAGGAGACGGTCTAGTCGCCCAGATTCCTGCACTATTAATCTCGACTTCTGCGGGCATGATAGTTTCAAGGACTGCATCAAAAGATAATTTTGGTAAAGACTTATTAGAACAACTTACAAGTGATTATAAAGTGTTAAGTATTACTGGATCGCTTATTCTTTTTTTTAGGGCTTTTTACTCCTTTACCGATTTTCCCTTCCTTAGTATTAGGAGGAAGTCTTCTTTATTTGGGGGGGTATTCGACCCGAAAAGTACAAAAAAAACTCATTTAGAATATCAGACAGTCGGTCAAGCGGGAACTGTTGAAACAAAATATCCTCAAAAAAACTGTTCCTCTTTCTCCACCTTTAACTACACCAGAGGAAGTTTCGGAGATTATTCAAGGAGATACTATTGAGGTAGATATTGGATATGGTCTAATACCTTTGGCGGATCCAAATCAAGGAGGAGATTTATTAGACCGGATAACTGTAGTTAGAAAACAATTGGCTTATGAGTTAGGTATAATAGTTCCTCCCATAAGAATTAGAGATAGTGTTCTGTTAAGTTCAAATGAATATGTAATAAAGTTAAAAGGCGTAGAAGTTGGGAGATTTGAATTAATTCCCGAAAGGTTATTGGCTATTAATTCAGGAATGGCTTCAGAAGAACTTCCTGGGATTAAAACTAAGGAGCCATCTTTTGGATTAACCGCTTATTGGATTGACGAACGTTTAAAAGATGAAGCTGTAGAAAAGGGTTACACAACAGTTGATGCCCCAAGCGTTTTTGCAACACATCTATCTGAGACTATAAAGAAGTATGCCCATGAGATAGTTGGAATAAAAGAATTAGAAATTATGGTTGATGGGTTAAGGGTAAATTATGCGTCCTTAGTAGATACCCTAATACCAACGATGTTAAAATGCATGAACTTAAGAATGTAATAAATGGGCTGTTGTATGAGAAAATCTCGGTAAGAAATTTACCTTTGATTTTTGAAAGTCTTATTGAATCTGTAGACAAATATGGAAATAATATTGAGAAATTAATTGAAGAGGTAAGAATATCTTTAGGAAGACAGATTGTTGAAAGTATAAAGTCAGATGATGGTCAACTACATGTAGTAGCTCTTGATCCGAATGTTGAAAAAAAAGATTTCAAACTCTATAGTAGCGAGAAATTCTGATAGGGTATTGGTTCTTGATCCAGAATATTCAAATGTTTTAGTCGGAAAAATTGCGAAAGCTTTAGAAAATATGATGATGAAGGGATATAATCCTGTCATAATATGTTCTAAAAGTATTAGGTATCCTTTTTCAAGGTTTATACTAAAGTATATTCAAAACATTAGTATAATTGCCTATGAAGAGGTACCTCACGAGACTTCTTTAAGTGTAGAAGAAATAGTGGAAGTTTGAGGGGGAATATAGATGCTAATTAAAAAAATATACGGTAAAAACAATTTCAGAAGCTATGAATAAAATTAGAGAAGAATTTGGAGAAGATGCTTATATTTTGGACACTAGAAAAGTTAAAAAAAGGCGGTTTTTTTTGGAATAGGTGGTGAGAAGTACTTAGAAGTAACGGTACTTAGCGAAAGTGAACAGCGTCCTAAAAAAAAGCAAATGAGTATCAAAAAAATGAGAAAAAAATGATAATGTAGGTACATATTCATTGAAAGATATCATTTCCAATAATAGGAAGGAGTTAACACAAAAAGATAAATCTTTTGATTTAAAAGGTTACTCAAAAGGAGAAAATAGAAATTCTCAACCTGATGAAAATTTAGAGCTGCTTAAGTTAATAGAAGAAAATAGAAAACTCTCTTCTAAAATGGATAAAGGTGCCGAGGAATTTTATAGTCAAAAAAAAGAAGCTATTTATAACAGCGCTAATAGTACTGGTTTAATAAACAATCTCGAAATCAATAAAGCAGACGAATTTAAATTAAGTGAATTGAAAAGATCAGTAGACAAGTTAAATAAGAAATTAGAAAGAAGTAATATTTATCTTCAAGAATTTAAAGAAGAACTGTATAAAAATTCTTATTCTAAAACCTTTATAGATAGTATTATTTCTGAAATTGAAGATATCACTTTTAATGAAAATTGGAGAAATGATGAAAATTTAAAAATAAGATTTGAACGAAAAATAACAGATTGTATTAAACAAGCCAATTTTAAAGATTTAAAAGGGAAAATTGTTTTTACAGGTCCCACTGGTGTAGGAAAAACCACGACTTTAGCCAAAATTGCTGCAAAACTTATTAAAGAACAATCAAGAATAGCTTTTGTAACAATAGATACCTACAGAATTGCCGCTACAGATCAATTAAAGATATATGCAGATATTTTGGATGTGCCTTTATCTATCTGTTATACTCCTCAAGAATTGAAAATTACAATTGAATCTTTGTTGAATTATGATACAATTTTAATAGACACCGCTGGTAGAAGCCATAAAAACAATCTACAAATGGGAGAATTAAAGGTATTTATTGATTCTATACGACCTGACTACAAAATTATGTTAGTTTCTGCCAACTCTAACCCGCAAGAGATGATAAATATCTATGATAGCTTTTCTATTATTCAACCGAATTGTTTAATATTTACAAAGATCGATGAAGTAACTTCTTATGGCCAATTGTTCTCATTTTTAGAGTATTCTAATTTACCTTTGATTGGAATAACTGATGGTCAAAGGGTTCCTGAAGATTTAAAGTTTCCAGATAAGGAATGGTTTGTAAGTAAAGCTATGCGGGAGGTATTTGAATGAGCTACTTATTTAATGATCAGGCGAGTAGATTGAGGGAAGAATTTGCTAGTAATGATACCAAAATAATATCGGTGGTAAGCGGTAAAGGTGGGGGGGTAGGAAAATCTATTTTTCCGTTAATATAGCTGCATTATTAGCTTCATATGATAAAAGGGTTCTTGTTTTCGACTCAGATGCAGGTTTTGCAAATGCCTCTATACTTTTAGGAAGTTCAATAAAACATACTCTTTCTGATTATATGAAGGGGGGGATAGTGACTTTTAAAGAATGTATACAAGAAACAAGATATGGAGTAAAGATAGTTAGTACAGGATTCGATTATACAGATTGGAAAATATTTCAGAATAATTTTGATGGGTCTATACTAAACGAATTTTTAAGCGTTACAAGAGAAATTGATTATCTTATTATAGATGTAGGTGCTGGATATTCTGAAAAACTTAACAACTTCTACTTAAATTCTGATAAAATTTTTATAGTGACCGCTCCTGAGCCGACAGCAGTCGTAAATGCTTATTCTTTGTTAAAAGCGTTGTCATATTTAGGGGTAGGTTCAGAAATTGAGATAGTTTTAAATATGACAAAAATAAGGAAGAATTAGATAATATCAAATATGCATTAGAAAATACAGTGAAAAAAAATTTTTAAATAAAGATATAAACAGTTTTTATGAACTATCTTATGATCCAAATGTTCCCTTAAGTGTAAAGGCTCAAACTCCTATTGTTATTTTGAAAAAAAGACAGTAAATTTTCAAAAGATATGAAAAAAATTGTTGAAGATATTTTAAATTTAAATAATTCAGGAAAAGAAGAAAGTTTTGCAAATAGAATAAAAAGACTTTTTGGTTTGGAGCATTAATTCTTAACTATGGAGAGAGGTAAATGAGTGAATTTATAGAAAAGGTTCTAGCTAAAAATGTTTTGTTTACTAATATGCCTTTGGATATAGAAATAAAAGAAAAAGGTTTCAAGGGAATATACAAAAGCATATTATATGAATATAACATTGATTTAAACTTAGCTAAAATTGGAATGCCTATTCATAAGGGTGCATATATAAAAATCCCTAGAGAAGTTACTTTATCTGTTAAGGCTTATTCAAAAAAAATAATCTTTATTTATTCAATAGTTTAGTCTATGGTATAGGAAAGGAATCTAGTGTACGCTTTTTGATAATTACTGTACCTGACGAGATATATAGAGTTCAAAGAAGAAATTATGTTAGAATACCTTTATGTGAAGAGGGATTTTTTTTCTATAAAAAGAGAATTTAATTTGAAAAATAATGAAAATTTGGAACAAAACGAGAAATACCGTTTTGTAACAAAGGATTTTAGTGCTGGAGGAGCTGCTATAGTAACTAAAAAGCAACTTTCAATTGGTGATAAGATATTAATCAACATGAAATTAAAAGATGAAGTTGTTTTGGAAAATATTGAGGCAGAGGTAGTTAGGGAAATAGGACAAACGCAATTTGAAGATAACATCTATGGAATTAAATTTATAGGCATTACAGGTAATTTAGAAAAAGAATTGGTTAGGTTTGTTTTTAAGTGGGAAATTGGGAATGTAAAAAAAATAATAATTCATAAGTATTCATATATATGTAGTTAATTTTGATTACAAAATAAGAAATAAGGGGGGGGATAACGTGTCCGTTTTTGATAATATAGACGATCAAAAGTTAGATGTTTTAAAAGAGTTGGGAAATATTGGAGCAGGAAATGCTGCCACATCTATTTCTTTGATGTTGGGGGGGAAAACAATTAAAATAACTGTTCCTAGTGCTGAGATTATACCAGTTTCGGAGTTATGGAAAAAAATTTACTGATCCTGAAGAAGTAACCTCTGGGGCAATGGTAGAAATAGAAGGAGAAATAGAAGGGGGGGCTTTACTGTTTTTGTTAGGGGGGGCAGAAGAAACTAAATCACTAATAGAACTATTAATGCTTCCTAGACCTGATGATTTAACCAATATGGATGAATTAACTAGTTCTGCAATCGGAGAAATTGCAAATATAATGTGTAGTTCTTATATCATAGCTTTATCTAATTTTACTGGTATAAATATTCATTCTATGCCCCCCCAAAGGTTGTTGTTGATATGCTATCTGCTATTGTTTCTGAAGTTTCATTGATAATTACAAACGGTGGAGATTATGTAATACTCATTCAGACAGATATTTTATTAGAAGAGCTTGAAGATAAAGTTAAGGGTTATTTGATATATATCTCTGATGAAAAAAAATACTCAAAAGATCTTGGAAAGTTTGGGGATGAAATTTTAGATGGAGAATAAAAAGATTGTAGGAATTGGTGAATATCTCGTAGATAAAAATCCTGGTATATTAATAACTTTAGGCCTTGGATCCTGTGTTGCGGTTTGTATTAGAGATAAAGTTAAGGGGGGGATTGGAGGACTTGTACACGTTATGCTACCTGATAGTAGGAGAGATAAAGATAGGCCTGGCAAATATGCCGATACAGGTATAACAGCAGTTGTAGATGAGATAATAAAAATGGGAGGAGATATCAAGAATTTAGAGGCGAAAATAGCAGGTGGGGCATCAATGTTTAAAAATACAAATAAGACCTTTGAAATTGGCGCTAAAAATGTGGAGGCTGTTAAAAAAAATTTTAAAGAATTTAGGGATAAAGTTAGTAGCAGAAGACACAGGAGGTTCAAGAGCTAGAAGTGTTGAATTTCATATTGCAAGCGGAGAATTACGTATTAGAAAAGTTGGCGGAGGAGAAAAGGTCGAGATAGTTGTTATTTAAGGAGAAATTAATAATGAAGTATAATATTGATGAAGAACAATTAGTTTTAGATTACTTACCTAAAATAAAGTATATTGCCCTAAATTTAAAAAGTACACTTCCAAAAAAAATGTTGAATTAGACGATCTCATCCAAGAAGGAATAATAGGTCTGTTGCAATCATATAGAAAATATGATCCAGAAAAAGGGGCTTCATTCAACACTTTTGCAATGAAAAGGATAAAAGGTTCGATGCTTGATTATTTACGTAAAATTGATTGGCTTCCAAAAGAAACCAGATCTCTTATTAAAAAAAATATGAAGATTTAGTATATGAAGTTGGCGAAGAAGAATATTTGGACGATAAACTAATAGCAGAGAGATTAAATATCGAAGAAAATGATGTCGATAAAATTAAGTTTTCGATATCAAAAAGGCAAATACTCCAGTTGGATAGTTATTTTTTTTGATAGTGAAGAAGTCAATTGGTCTATAGAAGAAGATGATAGTAATGATCCGGAAGTCATTGCATATAAAGAAATATTTAAAGATAAGTTAAAGGACTGCATTGAGAAATTGTCTCAGAGAGAACAATTAATTTTGTCTTTGTATTACGATAATAATTTAACTTTTAGAGAAATAGGAGAAATTTTAGATCTCAGTGAATCAAGAATTTCTCAGGTACACAGCCAAATTCTTATTAAACTTAAGAAGATGGTTGATGAGTAGAATTCAAGGGGGGGGCAAAGATTATGCCTTCAACTCATGAAATACAAATTATGTTAACAAAATCAGTAAATGTGGCTGAAAATGTACAAGCTGTAACTCAAGCGCATGATTCAGCAAAAAAAATATACTTTTAGTTAAGCAAGCAGCTGAATATGCTCAAAATTTGCATCGTAAAGTTAAAAATAAAGATAGAACAGAAAAAAAAGAGTCTTGATAATGATTTACTAGGTAGAACGGCTTACTATCAAGGTCAAGTTGAGGAAGAGACTTATAGCGAATCGAATTTTAAAATAGATGATTACAGAGGCAAGATTTTGGATTTAAGACTTTAAATAAATAAAGGTGAAGATATGATTGCTTATTTCTCTCTTTATAAATCGGATGATGAAAAATATGCTGGTGGATTACTAATTATCAATGAAAATGGAATTCCCGTATCTTTTAAATATACCGAACCAGTTACACCTTCAGAAATTCAGAAAATAATATATGGAGATAATATAAAAAAAATTATTTAGCCTATGAAATATTAAGAAATGAAGATCTTTTCAAACCTTATGATGTTGATATTGTATTTGTCGATGATAATGATCTTTTAAATTATGTCGTTACAGATAAGATTTTAGTATATATTAGTGAGCTTAGTTTAAGTAGAAGTTTTGAAATCAAAGAAAACGAGGGCGTAATACCTCTGCATGACAATAAAAGCTTAAAATTTTATGCCTCAAAGGTTGTTGATTCTAATATTTTAAAAAGAATAAAGTATATTATTGATAAATACGATATATTCGAACCTTTCGGGAGATTAAAAGAGGCGTTGATTTATATATGCTCGAAGAGAGAAGATTAAATTTAGAAGTTGTAGATGCAAGTATCAAAATAAAAATAAATGAAATATGTTTAGATCATTTAAATATGGATGAATCGAAATTTATTATAAATAGGATTGAAACTGGGAATATTCCTAAAATACAAGAAATCACTCCTTTAACAAAGGAGATTTTTTTTGGTCATTATGACCTATGTTCTTTAATTACTCAAAATGTTAAAAGAAACATAACAGAAAATTCTATTTTGTTTGATATAAATATAAATAGCAAAAGGATGGTTAATGCCTCTTTACTTGTTTGCATTGAGAAAATAAAAGTAAGTCCTTTAATAAATACGACAAAAATGATAGAAATTAAAATACATGAAATAAATTATTAGAAGTATAAAAAAAGAATAAAATGATTATTTTTATGAAAAGCACTAAGTCTAGTTGTGAATATAAAAATTAGCTATCAAGTCAATACTTTAGGGCAAAAATTTGAGGAATTTTTTTTGAATTTAAAAGGGTAACAGGGCGAAGCCCTCTCCATTCCTCAGTACAGGTACTAAAAAGATTAAAGAAGTCAATACTTTAAGCTAAAAATTGGATTTTTAATGGGTAACAGGGCGAAGCCCTCTCCATTCCTCAGTACAGGTACTAAGAAGATTAAAGAAGTCAATATTTTTAAAAAAAATCAAATATGAAATCTATATAATGAAGATTTTAGAATTTCTACAGAGAGTATTGTTCCACGATTTAGGAGGTATTTAAAAAGTGGTATCAAACGAATTGCTAAGTTTTTTTTAAAATCATTAAAAAAAGGAAAATAAGCAACATATAATAATTATTCCAGACAATTATTATAATTGGTTTGATGAATATGAAGACTATTTTATGTTTTATCCCGATTTTGATATATTCCCTTTCGAGAATTTGGATGTATCGCCTAATATTAAAGCTCAAAGAATTAAGGTACTATATTCCTTGATAAAAAAAAGAACAAATTTCAATTTTAACAACTTTAAGTTCTTTATGTCGATTTACTATTCCTATGAAAGATTTTTTTAATAAAAAAAATATAAGGTTAATGATGATTTGGATTTATTTACAGATGAATTATATAAATTTGGTTACTTATTAACTGAGGAAGTAAATTCCCCCCCAGGGGAGTATGCAAAAGAGGTTTTGTAAGAGACATATTTGTTCCAATATATGAAGAACCCATACGAATTGAACTATTTGACACCCAGATAGATAGGATCACCTTATTTGACACTTTTTCTCAAAGGTCTATTAATAAATTAGAAGAATTTGAAATTGTGCCCGGTTCAGAAATTCAAAAGTTTAATAATAATATAGATATTTTTCAAGAGAGAATTATGAGATTTTTCTCTGATACCAATGAATTTGATATTTCTATAGATATTTTTAATTCAATTCCTGGTATTTTTTTTATAAAGATAAAAATACCATTTTAAGTTATTTAAATAGAGATTGTGATATTTATATTGTGAATAAGCAAGAAGTTATAAAGTCTTTTGTTGAAAAAGAAAGAGAAAATTTAGAAATGTGTGACAATGATCTGAAGAAAAGGATATACAAAGCTTATTCTGGACATACTCTGGAGATTTTAAATAAAATAGAATATAAAGAAATAGATTTAAAATTAGAAAAGGTGTATTTTAAAAGAATCTAAAGAAGATAATAGAATCGATTTCATTCCACTATTAGATTGGGAAGATCTTAAAGAGGGAGATTTGGTTGTTCATGAAGATTATGGAGTAGGCATATATCTCGGAGTAAATAAAGTTGAAACTAACTTAGGCTTAAGAGAGTACATTACCTTAGAATATGCAAATAATGCTAAAGTTTATGTTCCAGTAGGAAGATTAGATAAACTTTCAAAATATATAGGAGACTCAACTACAGTAACTATATCTTCTTTGAATGGGAAAAAAATGGAAAGCAACAAAGAAAAAAAGTCAATGAAGAAATAAGAAAGAAAATTAAGGAATTACTTCAAATATATGTGTTGAGAGAAAATCAACAAGGAATTCAATTATTTGGTGATAAAGAATTGGAAGATAAGTTTAGAGAAAGTTTTCCGTATATTGAAACTCCTGATCAAGAAAGAAGTATTAGAGAAATACTAGAAGATTTAGAAAGCCCAAAACCTATGGATAGATTGTTGGCAGGAGATTCTGGATTTGGAAAAACCGAGGTAGCAATGAGAGCAGCCTTTAGAACAGTTGTATCAAATTATCAGGTATTGTTGTTGGCTCCAACTACTATACTTGCCTCTCAACATTATGAGAGCTTTAAAGAGAGAATGGAACCTTTTGGTGTCAAAATAGAATTGTTAACTAGACATAAAACTTCTAAAGAAAAAGAAATAATTTTTGAAAAAAAATAAAGAATGGCGAGATAGATATAATAATTGGGACACACGCATTATTGTCTGATTTGCTACAGATTAGAAGATTGGGGGGGTTAGTAATTATAGATGAAGAACAAAGGTTTGGAGTGATGCAGAAAGAGAAATTTAAAAAAAATTAGGTGAAGGCATTAATTTTTTTGATGATGAGTGCGACCCCAATTCCAAGAACACTATATATGTCTATTAGTGGCCTAAGAGAGATTTCAACAATTTCTACTCCTCCTTTGGGTAGGTTACCAATTCAAACATTTGTTGGTAAATACTCAGACAAATTGGTTCGTACAGCTGTTCTAAGAGAAAAAGCTAGAGGCGGACAGATTATTTACATACATAACAGAATTCAAGAACTTGAAAACATTTATAAAAAAATTGCAAAACCTTATTCCTGAAGTGAAGATAGGATTAGTTCATGGAAACTCTCATAAAAATGATTTTATAAAAACAATGAACGATTTTTATGCGGGTAAAATAGATTTATTATTTTCAACAACTATATTAGAAAACGGGATAGATATACCTAATGCAAATACTCTAATTGTAGATGATGCGGAAAGATATGGTATAGCACAATTATATCAGTTAAAGGGTAGAGTAGGTAGATCTAATAAAAGAGCCTTTGCATACTTTTTATACAAAAAAAGAGCTTACTCCAGAGGCTAAGAAGAGATTAGAAGCTATAAAGCAGTATAATGAACCGGGTAGTGGATTGAAATTATCCTTGAGAGACATGGAAATAAGAGGTTATGGTGATCTTTTGGGCATAGAACAAAAGGGTCATATTAATAGTGTTGGGTTACATTTATATAAAGAAATGTTAAATAAGGCACTTGTTGAATATGGGATAAAAGAAATTGAAGAACATACTAGACCATTGAGCTACACAGAAATAAAAGGAATAAAAGGTTCTATAGTCATTCCAGAAGAGTATGTACCAAATTCTATAGAACGAATGAGGATATATAGACGAATTGCTGTTTCAAGAACACCAGAAGAAGTAGAAGACATAAAAAAAAGAGGTCAGAGATCGTTATGGAAAACTTCCACAAGAAGTCGAAAGATTGTTTAAATATGCAATAATTAGAGTAAAAGCAAACATGGAAGGAATAAAGGAAATAGAAATTGGAGATTCTTTTATTACATTCAAATTTTCGGATGATGTTAAACCTTCTATAGATAAATTTAATAAATATTCTCGAAGAGCCTTTTATTATCCTAATAGTCAAGAATTGATAGCTTATGGTCCAAAAGATGATATAGAATATATGGAAAATATATTTTCTTAAGAGGTGAATTGATTAATGTACGATACAATTGTTGCAATTTCAACTCCGATAGGGATGGGAGCTATAGGAGCTGTAAGAGTTTCTGGAGGAGACGTAGATAAAATAATACGTAATTGTTTAAAAAAAGCATAAATATGAGTCAAAAAAATGTATTATGGATGGATGTATGATGAAGATAGTCCAGTTGATGAGGTGACATGGGTTTATCATAGCAAACCCAATTCATATACTGGAGAAGATATGTTAGAAATATTCTGTCATGGAGGAAAATTAGTAACATACAATATTTTAAAAACTATAATCAAATTAGGGGGGCACGTCAAGCATTACCGGGAGAATTTTCAAAAAGGGCAGTATTAAATGGTAAAATAGATTTAATTAAAGCAGAGGCTATTAACAGCTTAATCAAGGCAGAGACACCATTTTCTTTAGACGCCTCGTTGAAATTATTGAAAAAAATCGGCTTTCTGAAACTATCCAAGAGCTTAAACATGAAATGATTAATATCGCAGCCGAAATTGAGGTAGAATTAGATTACCCCGATGAAGTTGAGATTGATTCATTGAATTTAAAAGAAAAATATCAGATATTTTAAAAACAGTTGATAAAATCTTAAAAGAAGCGGATAATGGAATTATTGCAGTTGAAGGTGTGAAAACCGCTATCGTTGGTAAACCTAATTCAGGGAAAAGCACTCTATTAAATGCATTATTAAAAAAAAGATAGAGCTATAGTTACTGAAATCCCAGGTACTACACGAGACACTATTGAAGAAAGCTTGAATATCAATGGAATACTATTGAAACTTATTGATACCGCAGGAATTAGACCTACTGAAGATAAAATAGAGAAAATTGGAATAGAAAAACTTTAAATGCTATGGAAGAATCAAATTTGATTTTATTTATTCTCGATGGTACAACTCCTTATGATTATGAAGATGAAATGATCTTCAGTAGGATAAAAGAATTGAATAATAAATCTGTTATTATAGTTTTAAATAAATCTGATTCTGAACATTTCAAATTGAGCAATTGTCCCACCAAACTATTTGACCAAAAGTTTGATATAGTCACTATTTCAGCAAAAAAATAAAGAAATTAAATCGTTAGAAGATAAAATATATGAGATATATTTTGAAAAAAAATAAATATTGAAGAACCAACCCTTACAAATATGAGGCAAAAAAAACTCGCTAGAATCATCAAGAAAATACTTGTTAAATGCACTTAACTCTTTAAATATGGGATTTTCAAACGATGTGGTAATGATTGATGTTAGGAAAGCTCTAGAAAAAAAATTTATGAACTGACTGGCGAAAATTATACGGAAGAACTACTTAATACAATATTTTCAAATTTTTGCGTTGGAAAATAAAAATATTATATCAATCAATAAATACCTGATATAATTTATAATATCACTATAATCTTCGCACTTTTCATTAAATTTGTAAATTTTTAAAGAAGGCATCATTATAGCAGCTATTTTAAAATGAAGATTTTCTAAAAGCAAGCATTTGAATTTATAACGGGTCTAGGGCGAAGCCTTACCCCCCCTCCTTT
>JMBV01000062.1_pt1 | contig 40753 bp, 58 predicted proteins | sample 616531 | NCBI WGS metagenome assembly JMBV01 (sample SAMN02727904, study PRJNA239997) | anaerobic digester metagenome | biome: anaerobic digester; isolation source: mesophilic anaerobic digester inoculated with municipal waste water sludge... | place: Germany: Bielefeld University, CeBiTec ...
ATATCCCATAAGATCACCCCATTTCCTCAACAAAAACATTTATTGCCCTGCAGGCTTCTTTATGAAGATTATATCGTGCAATACCCTCTTCTGTGGTTAAATACGTACTATGAGAGTCTTTCAGCCTTTTTTTTATCATTGTTTGATACAGTAATCTTCCCGGCGCTGGTAACCGAAATATACTCTCTCAACCCATACAAACCTCTTAAATCAATTGCTGCGTGAAGATCCATTGCTTCATGTTTCAGGCTCTTCATTTTGCTGTCCACATTGTTTTCAATCTCACGTCTCAAGTATTGCGGATCCAGAACTTTTGAAATCACATCTGTAATAGCATTTCGAATCCCGGAAAGATCTTTTTTTCAAAATTCTCTGAAGGTAATCGTTGGTGAGTTTCCCCCCCAGACCTGTAGCTTCAAAAGCTATTTCAATCTTCTTTCCGTGTGCTTTAATTAACTCTTCCAGTTTGTGAAGATCTCCTCTATATTCAATCTCATCAAATCTATCAGTAAAGGTTTAATTTCTTCTTTTTTCATATATGTTTAATTATTAAGTTATTAGTCTTTAAATAGATCGACTATTCCTGTTTCTGTCTCTCGTTCATCATCTGAAACATCTTTGTTTAGATCAACAGTACCTGGCTGAGTTTCTTTTTTTTCAAAATACTTCTCCCAGTCAGCAACTGTCATATTTTCCATTTCTTCTTCAGTCATAACTTTTACATTAAAAATTTATAATAAAATATTGATATTCATTTCGTTTCTTGTTTGAAAAATTTAGTATTAAATTTAGCGTAGTAAGAATTTTGTAAATACCCTGGGTTTTCGAGATACTTTTTTTGCATTACCCGGAATTTCTAAAACAGGATTATTAGGGAGTGTATCATGTAACAGGAAATCCGCAAAATCATTTTGTTCCATCACGATTGGCACTGCATAACAGATACAAAAAGGATGAAAACCAGGGAATACGAAGCTTTTCGGATATTTACCTTTCAGAGAATCACAAATAGCACAAGGATGGGCATTAGCGGATCTCTTTACTTCAAATCCAAGCATGAAATCAAACTGCTTCCATCTTTCTGAATCACTCAATCTATAGCCCATATTGGTTTCGGTAACGGCTACCCTGAGTGCATTCATTCTCGAAGATCTGTAAACTCCAGGGCCGGGTTTATAATCTTTCATCGGCTGCGACAATACAAGATTACCCTTTTCATCTTTAATCCTTCTGAAGCGTTTATTAGGATCATAGAGTAGTTGTCTAAAGTCGCGTCCAATTGCTTCTGCACTTCTGCCAGTTGCAAGACCACTTTCAAGGAATAATTCGATATGTCCTTTAGCCTGATAGGTTACTTCCCATACTCTTTTAGATAGATTCATTCCGTCATCGATCCTGTTTTGAAGTGCTTTCAATGCTTCCAGGTTCCGGGAAAACATTCCCTCTTTTGCAATGGAAGACAATGCCATCCCTTTGATGAATTGCTCAACAATCAGATCATTCTTATCAATAGCAGACATCCAGGCCTTTTCCTGATTCTCTTTGATATATTTTTCAAGTACTTTACTAAATTCATTAAGGCTTTTATTAATCTTCTTTTCGATTAATGAATTGCGGATCCACACGCTGTTTCTATTGCCTGCATCGTGCCATTTACGCATCTCAGGTGCAACTAATCGAATTAACTGATTGAACAGTGAATTGATCTGCTTTTCTTGCAAGAGCAACCGATTAATATGCTGTTTATCGTAATTATTTATATCACTTATTTCCATTTTATTTGATCTTTTACTTTATTGAAATATTCAACCTCCTTATTTTAGCTTCAATCTCCTAAAATTTGATTAGAGGCCTATATTAATTTTTAGATACTTAGGAAATAGGTTACATTCAAATCCTTCATCAATTGAAGTGCGTATTTTCCTGTATATAAAATCATTGATTCCCCCCCTTCATTGGAAATAGCTTCTATAACATCTTTAGCAACTGTAACTCCATCAGAATTAACCTCTGATACTGTTTTTGCTTTAAAGCTCCATTGGTCAACTGTGAATACATAAGACCTTAGCCTTTCCATTACTACAATGGGTATTTCTTTGAGCTGTAATAATTGAGCAATACGAATTCTGTGTGAGCCGTCAAAAACTCAATATTTTTCTCTGATCTCACACCATCAACATAGGTAACATCTACAACATATATCGGGGGGGTATTATTTTTGCGCCGCTTGCCATCAATTCAATGAGATCAATGAACCCCCAACGACATCTGCACTCCTTGGAATAGGCCCATATCTCCAAAATACGGAACATCCTCAATTTTTATTTTATCCATTCTCAGGAATTTACAAGCAGGAGTAAACACAGAACTGCTTTTCAGGCTTTCAAACTGCATCTCTTCAGGGTCAGACGCCCAGTTAATTGTTAGTGTTTCAAGCATTTTTTTTGCTTTTTCCACCTGTTGAGCGGTATCAATGTAACTGATTATTTCTTCTATTATTTTCATAATTATGTTTAATCTTTTTAATTTTCAACTGTTTAAACTCCTCATAATTCTTTGCAAAATATATACCTGCCTCTGTTGCCATAAATTGAAAATCGGGTTGAATTCCAACTCTTGACAGGTCAAGTCTATCAGCGTCAAAACAAATATCTACCAACAAATCACCTGACTTGTGCATATTGGTATGATGCTCGCAAGCAATACACAATCGCTCTACTTCCTCATTTGAAAAGTTCTGCAAATTGAAGTGATTTCTATTTCTTCTTAAAGTTTCTGCTGCTCTTTTTCCGTGCTCTGGGTCTGAGCCATAATTTAAGCGTATAGTATCGTGCCAATAAGCAAAATCTAAGAATGGTGTTATCTCCTCTTCACTTACACCCATGTACTCACTCAAGATTAAAATATTCTCTTCAACTCTTTTTGGTGTGTAAAACCACCATGAGGCTTGGTGTCGGAAAAATAATTTAAACGCATGAACATCTTTAGTCCTTCTAATAAAGAAAATAAGGTTCTAATATCACCATTAGCACGATAAACCGCTGTTAGCAAAGCTGGGTTTCTGGTTAGATATTCTTCTTTACTCAATACCTCAACTATATTGCATCGTGATACAGCCACTTCTTTTTTTTATTTATAGAGACAATGTCTCTTTTATCTGCTTCAATCTTTACAAAAGTAGTATCAGGCATGAGTAAAGCGTCCCTGTCCAATATGCTGTGATGCAATTTTGCAGATTCTTCTTGTACGCCAAATATCCCACCACCGATATCATCTATTGCAGATTTTGCGGAAAAGCTCCAATCAGTGGTTGGAATTCCATTATTTCGATAGGGTGACTTATCTCCACTATTAAATCTCAACAAAGTAATTTCATTTCCTCTGAATATCAAATGGATAATCAAAACTCAATATTTGATTTCTTTTCTCGTGTGTATTACTTTCAACTATACCCATCTACTTAATCTTTTTGCTTTTATAAAGTATTACCAGTTTCATTTATTCCAATTATTTAAAACGGTGTTTCTTCTTCTATTGCATACCCTGAAGGTGCATAACTGTTTGAATACCTTCCTGAAGGTGCCTCATCTTTGAAATTGGTGATGCAGTCATCTACCCATATATCAAGTTCTCCGGTTCTGCCTTCTCTGTTTTTGCAACTATTACAGAACATTTGTTTTTATCTTCATTAGACTTGGTGTAATAAACGTCTCTGTGAATGAATATAACCGAATCAGCATCCTGTTCAATACCTCCGGAATCTCTTAGATCTGACAACATAGGTCTCTTATCGTTTCGAGCTTCTACATTTCTGTTTAACTGGGATAGAAGTATTACAGGGACATCTAAATCCTTTGCAAGTATCTTAATAGCTCTAGTACACGCTGAAACTTCGTCATTTGTTGATTTGCCTTTCATTCGACTCATATCCATCAACTGCAAGTAGTCAATCATGATAATATCACATTTGCCCTTACGTTTCATCTTTTTAGCTTGCGCTCTGATTTGCTGAACTGAAATAGAGGCAGTATCATTTATCGAAATAGGGAGTAGTGACAATTGCTCTAAAGATTCGCCAAAACTTAAGTGTTCGTTCTGTGATAATCTACCTTCTTTGAATGATTCCGAATTAATTCCGGAGTGTGCTATTACCATACGGTTAATTAAAGCCCCTTTAGGCATTTCCAAAGAGAATATGAGCACATTGTTACCTTTATCCGCTGTAAGTCTTGCAGAATTGAGCAAAACGCTGTTTTACCCATCCCCGGACGTGCAGCTAACACATAAACACATCCTTTCTGAAATCCGTGTAGTACATTATCAAGCTTTTTAATCCGGTATGTATTCCAATTGGATTTCCTTCTTTAGCTCTTTTCTCTCTTTCTTGGTATGATCTGTATGCCTCAACTGTAAGCTTATCAATTGAAACTGTAGTTCCTACATCAGATACTTCAGATAGATTTTCAACTTCAAAAATATGATTATTAATAAGATCGTCTACATCTATGCTCATATCATTGGAATCAATCAGAGACTTTGCGCACTTCATCACAAATGTTCTTCTCATATAGTCCTGAAAGACTATCATAGCATGAGTTTTTATGTGGATAGCTGAAGTTATTTCGCTTGAAAGGTCTGCTAATAGTGATATATCTACTTTGCTGTTTCGCTTTTTCAACCCTTCAAAAACCGTTATAAGATCAACATCAGAAGTCGATTCAACTTCTAAAATAACACTGTATATTTCATTAAGATCTTCATCATAGAACATTTCAGGCTTAAGAAAATCCATTACTTCATAAATGGCTGTCTTTTCTAAAAGTAAAGCCCCTATAGTTGCTTTTTCAGCATCCTGATTATGTCGTAACTGAATCTCGTTAGAGCTTCTGATAGTTTGGTTCTGCAAACTTTGTTTCTTTTCCATTATTATTACCATTAAATGTTTTATCTCTATTTGCCCAAGTAGCTAATCTACGTTTTACATCCCAGGTCTTTTCCATTTCGTAACGTAGTTTTGTTTTTGACTTATTAGGTTCGGACCAATACAAATAAAAGTTATTACAAATTTCTTTCCCATATATTGGGACTAAAGGCTTAATTGATTCTTTAAGCTCGATCTCTTTTTGATTATTCTATCATGTTTATCATTTTTAGATTCTGGAGATAGCTTCTCCCCCTTATTTTCATTATTATCATTATTGTTTGTGTCGGCTAGCGTTTGGCTAGCGTTTGGCTCGTGTTCGGCTAGCGTTTGGTTTGTGCGTAAACTCCCTTGATAATCTTCATAATTACAGACAGTTAACCGTGTAGTATTTGTGAGGTTCTCTGTGGTGATCATTCCGTCTTTTTCAAGAGCTCTAAGAAATTGCGTGTAGTGTCTCTTGACACTTTCCACCTATCCGCCCAATTTCTCAAACTCATAACAGTTTGGCCTCTATTACATTCAATCAATCTCATTCCGATATTTACTTTTTTTTATCTTCATGATTGACTGAAAGCAGAATGTCTAACCACCATTTAAGCTTAACCGGATCTTGCCATATCCAGTGATCCCTGATTCTTCTATGAAGTGAAATCCACCCACTATATGTTTCATCACCGGCCATAATTGATTTTATTAAAATCCGTTGACTCAAGTATCTCACCTATAGCCAAAGCTTCACAACTTCGTTTATCGGATTCAATCCAATATCGTTTATGTGTCGAATCAGCCTTCTGGACAGTCTCATCTTTCACGAGTATATTTTTTTTCTCTTAAGTAACGAATGTAAGAGCGGGGGGGATCACAGTAGCCTAGCTTTATAGTTATATCAGTAACAGATTGTTTTCCTGTACATAAAAGGTCAAAAACTTTTTTTTCTGTCTTTTACTCAGGCTATTATATAATTTATTTATATCTTTATCCTCCATCTCATCAATAAAAGATATTTCGCTCTGCACTGGTCCCAGCTGTGTGGAGCTTTCTTTTTTTTAGTTGATACTTCTTTTCCCATACTATCTGCTTTTAGATTTAAGCACATTCTGCAAATCGCTCATTTTATACCTGATACTATTGCCTATTCTTACGTGTGGAACAAGGCCCTCTTTCTTCCATTTGTGAAGAGTTGTTTTACCACATCTGAGAATTTCACACGCCTCATCAGCTGTTAGGGTTCTATCCTCTTTTTCCTCTACTACAGGCAAAATTATATGCTCAACCGGTTTAGTCTGCATTAATATTTCCTGTAACTGGCCTACAGTGAGCATCGCTATTGGTGTATCTTTATTGATAGTCATGATCTATTACCTCCAGTTAAAAGTTTATGACATCTTCTTTTTTTTATAAAGCACACGACCACCAGCTTTAATGCAATTTAAAATACCATTTTTGCGATATCTTAATAAAGTATCTCGAGTAACACCTATTATTTCAGCTGCTTCATCGGCTGTAATAATCTCACTTCTGATATCTCTTAAATCTTTTCTAATCATTTCCATAGTTTACGTGTTTTTCATTTAAAATATATGTGATTCTTTCTTTTTCTTGCTTCTTGTGTTTTTCCTCCAATTTACTCGTGTTAAATAATGTTACACACCTGTATTATAAATACATATAATAATCAATTTAGAATCTGATTAAAATAAAAAAAAGCACTCCCGGAATGGAAGTGCCATCTAATAACAATGGGAAAATTAATCTTTACCCTAATTTCCTTAGCTTCTTGGCCACATCTTTTGCATTATCCTCAGCAGTAACTTTAATGTACTTCATAAATGAGTCTTCAGTTTTGTGTCCGGTTAACATCATAAGTTGAGTTGATGGAATACCTCTTCTATATAGGTTAGTGGCAAATGATCTTCTGGCTGTGTGTGATGTTATAAGCTCGTATTTTGGTATTTTGGTTGTAACTCTCATACTACCCTTTTAGTTTCAGCCAATACCAAATCATTAATCTTAGCTTTCTCACATACTTTTATCTCTCTGTTGTAATGCTGATCAGTCGGTATTTTTGGAAGCCTATCCGGGTATTTATTAAGTACTGCCTGTAATTCATCTGTAACGGGTATAGTTACGCTCCTGGAGGTTTTCTGTGTCGTTATGGTCAATAGTCCATCTTTTATATTATCTTTCCCCCCCAGACGCTTTAAATCTGATATTCTGAGGCCAGTCCAGCATCCAATTATAAACAAATCTCTTATCCCGGATAAACATTCATCCATTTCAGCTTCAGTTATCTGTTTTATCTCAGCTTCGGTTAAATATACGTGTTCAGCCTCCTCTTTATTAACTTTTGCAAATAATGATTTACCTGATACTAATTTCTTAAAATCCTGATTAACCTGAAGATTATCCTGAAGATCCGCAATACCCAGAAATACTTTGATGTTTTAATTACCTTATCAATGGTTGAGCCTTTCATATCTTTTCAGTTTTCAGAAACTCTACCATATCTAGATAAAACTCATATCCCATACTCTTCCAGGTTAGGACCTTTCCTGTGTATATCTGAAATTCTTCCAGGTGATTATAAGTATTATTGTAGTCTTTTTAGTGCCGGCTGTTACTTGCGCCTTGTCTATATACGACTTGATAAATTCCATTGGAGAAACATAATCAACATCCTTTTTAATAGACCTCTCTTTATTAAAAATTGAGTTCAGGCTCTCATCGGCATCAAGTGCTTCTCTTAACGTTTTGAAAGTTAAATTCTGCTCTCTACTCAATTTACTTCCAATTTCCAGCACTCTGGCAACCCCCATCTATAATTTGGCCATTTTTATAGCTGTCATTTCTTGTTAATTTCTTATTTTTATCCCAGTCCTTAAACAAAACAGTTAATCCGGTACTGTAATCAAGCTGTTTGTATTTCTTCCCACTTGGATATGCTTCACTCGGGTTCACAACCTCAAATGTTTTAAAACTGATACGATAAATTATAGATCGTGTTTTTCCGCTACTGCTTAATCTTACATTTACCCTCATAATGATATGAATTTTTAGCAAATGTATATAATAGAAATACCTTCCCCAAATTTTTCCCCCAAATAATATGATATAATTCACATTAATTTGAACTTGAATGAAAAAGGAATAATTTATATTTGCTGTATATCACAGTTTTACACATTCGGTTAGTATTAAATTATTTCAAATTAGGTTATATTGTTCGAATCCTGGTAAGACAACAACGCTGCTACGCAATCAGTTATATTTCAACTGGTTGCGTTTTCTTTTTTTTAAGCTCTCTACCTAATTTTTTTACCCCCCCGGTTTTCACCTAAAAATACGACGTTGGCTTCTCCATGGCCAATTCCAGAAGAAATAAACCCATATAGTTATTTAGTTTACCAATCAATTCAAGAGTCCTCTCACGAAAGCCTCTTTCATTATGCTCAGGTAAATATACATATTTATATTCAATGCATTATTATATTTTTTTTAGATGTTTTAACCGTAGTAGCAGACTCTTCTAATGTTCACCAGCGACGGGAATAGGTGATCGTCACCACATATCAAGATGGGGCAGCCATCGGTTAACTTTACTGTTCTGTTATGATATTTTCATTAATCATTCATAATATATAAAATAGACTATCTTTGAGGCATTAAAGCTGCCAGCTTATCTAATTTTGGTAATTTATCATTCTTATTTATCGAACTAAAGGGTATTTAGCTTTTAACATAACACATGAGAAAGTTCAACCGGTAAAATTATACCGGACTATCAGTCTGAAAAATTCATTATTTATTATATTTAAATAAATTAAATTCAATTTTAAATGAAAAATAAATATCTGCTTCAACTCTTCATCTCAGTTCTGGCTTTTGGCATACTTGCATGTAGCGACGATATTCAGGAAATAACACTCAACGTTGGCGAAAATGAAATATTTTTCGACTCCTCTGACGCACAAAATAAGGAGGTGACAATTGAGACAAACTCCAGCTCAATTACAATAGATATTCAGGAGGATGGACGTAAATGGTGTTCTGCCAGACGTTATGACAATATTATCTACATTAGCGTTACAAAGAATACAATTGTAGGTGATAACAGAAAAACATCAATTACAATAACAGCAAGAGAGGGTGAAACAAGAACAATACTTGTAACACAGGCGGCAAGCGACAAATATATAAGCTCCTTTATTATACCGGCAGATATTAACAATCTGAAGGCAGATATAAATGGAGTTATCAACAACAAAGAAAAAAACAATTACAATTTCAACATCAGCCTGGATAGGCAATGTGAAAAATCTTATAGCACAGTTCGAAACCCAAGGCAAACTATATATCGGGGAAACAGAACAGATAAGTGGTGTTACACCTAACTCCTTTTTAGATAAGATAACCTACACAGTTAAAACAGCAAACGGGTTTTCTGCAGATTACGTTCTCATAGCCGAAGGAGCAATGTTTACAGGACTTCCTATTATAAAGGTGGATATTGAAGCGGTGCCGAAGTGGTTGAGAAAACAGTTAAGCTGCCTGCGGTTTTTCAGCTTATTGACCCCCCCTCAGATAAAGGTTTCGACATTGATTTGACCGCTATGAAAATTCGTGGGCGGGGAAACAGTACATGGGTTATGCCTAAGAAACCTTACCGTGTAGATTTTCCGCAAGAAACTTCACTTTTTGGATTGCCTAAAGCAAAAAAATGGGTGCTGCTGGCCAATTACCAGGATCCAACCCTGATAATGAACGATGTTGCATTCAAGCTCGGGCGCATGTTCGGTTTGGAATTTAACCACTCATCTATTCATGTTGAGCTGTTTATAAACGGCAGGCACCGTGGCAACTATCAATTGACAGAACAGAAGGAAGTGGGTGAAGGACGTGTAGATATTGATACAAATGGTGGATTTCTTGTTGAAATGGACAGCTATTATGATGAGGATTATAAATTTAAAACCTCAATCTTGAAACTTCCGGTAATGGTTACTGATCCATCTTTGAATAATGAGTCTGAAATGGAGTATATTAAAGAGGCTTTCAGGGGACTCGAAGATGCATTGTTTGGAGAAAGTTTCCCCCCCGACATTTCATTTGAAAATCACACCGATGTTAATTCATTAATAAACTTTATGCTTATTAATGAACTGGTCCGCAATCAGGAACTCGATCATCCAAAAAGTACTTATTGCTACAAGGAAAAAAAATACTAAAATAAAATGGGGGGGCCTCTTTGGGATTTCGACTGGGCCTTCGGATATAACGAGAGCAACGACTATTTCATCAAAAACAACCTACTGTTCTATAAAGGGAAAAGCGATTCCAGGCCGGGTGCCAGGTTCTTTTCAAGGTTTATGGAAGTTCCGGAGTTTCGTACAAAGTATAAAGCACGATGGAAAGAGATGAAGCCGGAGCTTGTAAAAATTATTGATCATATTGATATGATGGCAGCCAAATTAGATAAATCGCAAGCTGAGAATTTTAAAAACCCTACTAACACGCCAAACACAAAGAACAAAAGTTATCAGGACCTGATTAAAAATATGAAGGAGTGGATAAATGACCGAATTGTATTTCTTGATTCAGAAATTAATAAAATGTGATAGCAGAGGAGGTTGTTTCCAGGTCAGAACGGATAACCGATGGCGAAGTGGAAAGCAAAGTCTCTCCGGAAATCGGGATTGAATAAGGTCCACCGTGAACCCTTGCTTAATGCAGGATTATGTGCTTTCATGCCACCATCAACACGGATAAGCAGGAAGTTGAGGTCGAACCGGATTCCAAGGCCATATCCAACAGCCAGTTCCTTGTAGAAATCTTTCCACCTGAACAGCCCGCCAGGCTGTTCTACATAATCTTTTACGGTCCAAATATTTCCGGCATCCACAAACCCGGCCAGCTCTATCAGCTTATTCATTTTACGGCGGTACTCCAGGCTGAAGTCGATCTTTATATCACCAACCTTGCGTCCAAAATCGTGACCCAGAGAATCCCGCTGTAGCTACCCGGGCCAAGGGTACGGGTGTTCCATCCGCGTACACTGTTGGCGCCTCCGCCGAAGTATCGTTTTTCAAAAGGCAGGATGGTGGAATTACCGTAAGGATAAGCCATTCCCAAAGCCAAATGAGCAGCAATGGTTCTGTTATCGTTGAATGCGTATGAAGCAGATATATCAAAATCTCCCTTCACGTACTCGGAATAGGGTAATTTGAAAAAAAGACTCAAATCCCTCTTCGTTCTTGCTGCCACCTCCAAAACTGGTCACTAAACGAGGTAACCACCCTGCAAGCTCTACCCCTGAACGAACACGGACAGGAATGACCGGCATTGCTCCTCTTGAGATGCGGTTATAATTAGTGTAGGTTATATTGTAGGCTGTGCGCATTATAAGTTGCTCATCGTAGCTGTATCGCAAAATAGGATTGGCTTCTTCGCTCAGATACAAATCCTTGAACCTATCTGACGACCAAGGCATCCTTACGTAGGTAATGCCGACAGGTTCCAACACACTAAGAAGCTTCCAGTCCATCGAAGACCATTGAAAACGAGATGACAGATTAAAAAAACTGCCTCAGGTACTCGGGCCTCTTCTGAAAGTTGGTGCCCACTGAAAACTCCGTAGATGCTGATGGCCTGTCTCTTAACTGATTCATAAGCCAGGGGGGGAGCAGCAGTTGAGGAATTGAAAGAAACACCTCAGCACCATATTCATAGTAGCTCTTGTCGATAAGGTTAAGGCTGTCGGTAGCTCTGATAAATTCGTAGGCAGCATTCAGCCTTACGCGGAATGTCTCACCTCCCTTAAGGAAGTTGCGGTGTTCATACGTAATGTTGCTGGCCACTCCAAGGTCACCCGCAGAATTGGTTCCATCAACACCAAACTGCATGAAGTGCAGATTTCCCGGAAAAAGGATAATCCTTGAATCAATATATGCTGAGTCGTTACGCTCAGCAGTAGACATATTGATGGAGGTCTGGCTCACCGGGCCCATACCGTTTAGAGAGGCGTAGGTTCTCTCAACCAACCTGTCGGAATAGAGCCGGCCGGGACGTAAAAACATGTTGTAATAAATAGCCTGGGGGGGACGAAGAAAGGGATCTTGCCCGGAGATGATCTCTACACCCTTGATTTGCACAGTATCGAGAAGATTGTGCCTGGCTGAATCCTCAAGAAGAGCCGGATCGACACCATTGATAACTGTAATATTCCTCATAGTGTACTGCTGATGCCTGGTTGTGTCAGATGGATTATTCAAGCCCAGTACAACATCCACCTGATTGCTACCTACGGTGGTGTCGGCAATAAAATAGAAATTATCCTTCAAAAAAATTGTAATATCCCCCCCTGTTTCTGAGGACAGTTGTCATTCTCTCCCTTCCAGCTTCCAATACGGAAAGGTCGAAAATGTCCCCCCCTCTTTCATAAGGTCCAGCCTCCGGTTCTCAGACAGCAGATTATGTATAGTCGTATCAACTGAACTGACAGTATCTCTAAAAATGCGGATTCGGTGAGGCTCATTAAGCGTTACGTCATACCTCACCTCGGCTTTTTTTGCCTCTCTTTACGACATTTGTATCCACTTCAGCGTTCAGATAGCCCTTGTTGCTGAGATGAAGGCGTATCTGTTCCGAAGAGACAACTGTTAGTTGTTCGTTGTATAATACCGGAGGTTCGCCATACTTGAGCAGCTGCCTTCCAAACCATGTGGAATCATTCTCGGGAATATTGTACATATGCAGTTTTATTTTTCCGAGAATAGGCATCGATGAGTTGGGTTTCTGCCTGAGATAGGGTTTCAGTTCGGAGGTTCCGATACCTCTCACTTCTGATTTCACACTTACCTTGTTGAGAAGATAACTCCCCCCCTCTGGTACTTTTTTTGGTCACACTGCATGAAGCAAGTGCCACCAAAGCAAGCAGGCATATAAATTTTCTTTTCAGATTACTCATCATCCTCTTTTTTTTCTGACAACCCTTAAATCAAAAAGGTCTCTGAACGATTTCGCCTCCCTGGTTACCACAACTCCTATTCCCTGTGTAGTGGGCGTTCGGCGATAGAACCTCTCGTTTGCCCTGTTGAACGCTTTTATCATAAACCAGTTATTAATATCGTACTTAAGCTCAAACTCTCCCATAAAGGCTTGCTGACTTGCCAGCATGCTTTTATCTCCATAGCTGAGGTTGGTGGAGATATGTAAACGGTCGTTAAGCAAACTTGTAGATACGTCAACACCCATTCTCACATTATCGAAGGTTCCATCTATCGATTCCAAGTTTGTACTGATAGACCAGTTATCACTTAATGCGCCGGCAAACAGCGCGTCAAGCCCTTTGGAGAGTGTGCTTGCAGCGAATTTGGTGAACATTGACGACCCGAAATTCATATCTGATGATCCTTCAGACGGGATAAAACTTCCGGTGGTAGCAAGATAAGCAAACTGCAGAATCTTTGTCTCCTCGTTGTTTATAAAGCTGTTTACTCGGAGCTGAATATCGTTGGAGCTTTCGGGCAGCTCTATATCGTATTGCAGATCCATGGCTTCAAGATCTCCCCTGATAAGCAGCAGCGCGTTCACCGGCACTCGCGTGTTTGCCAGCTCTGATGCAAAAGTGTTGCTGAGTGCCGCAAGGTCAGCTCTTACAGGAAGGTAAGCGGTTATATTGAATTGAGTATTCAGCGGATCGCCCTCCATGGTTAGCATACTGCCTTCGCGTATGTTAAAGTCGATGGTTCGTAGATTCTGTAGATTGTAATGGAATTTTCCGCCGTGTATTACATAGTCACCGTAGAGACGTACCTGAGGAGTGGATCTTGAGTTAAAGTTGATGTTCAACTCACCCTCTCCGCTTGCTTCAAGCGCGTTTCCGGTGGTAGGATCCAGAACGACACCCATCTCTAACAGCTGGTTCAGATTCAGTGTCGCCCTCATTAAAATGGGAATTCCCGCCGAGGTGGTCGTATTGACAATATCTAAGGGAGTGTTGTCTTTACGTAAAAACGACAATGAATCAATCTTTTCGTTGCTGTTGACATAAACAATGCCGCTATACTCCGTAGCACTGGCCGTTTGCGGAAGTACCACCATGACATCGGACTTACTGGAGCTCGTTAAGTTCCCATCTCCATATATTCCTGATGGAGACCCGGCCACATTCAGTTCTCCCGAAAGTTTAAGAGTACCATAAACCATCTGATCAGTACGGCCTGGGTTATTAAGCAGAGTAAAGTCGTTGAACCGTATACCGGCATTATATACCACTCGCCCGAAATTAGTATGCGACAGGTTCACGTTCAATATTGCGGTATGTTTGTTCTGGTCGCGAATGACCAGATTCCTGAGCCCAACGTTGTCTCTGCTTATCTCTATTGTGTCCGATACATGATATGTTACGTTTGTATAAGCCACCTTCATAACTCCCTGGTCTATACCCACCCATCCTTCAGTAACCGGTTCCGACAATTTTCCGGTGATATGAATATCGGAATTGAGATGCCCTGAGAGTTCACTGAAGATATTGGCTGTCAACGGTTGAATGGATTTCAGGTTGAACTCATCAATCTTAAAACTCACATCCATGGGTAACGGACTCTGATCACCTGTGGGTATATAGCCGGTAATATGAAGCTTCTTTTCATTTTTATTCTCAAGAAAAGCGTTCAGGTCGAGTCCGTTGTAAAGATTATCCCAGTTCCCTTCTATCCGCATGGTCCCAATGGTATCCTTATGAACTGTGATGTTTTCGATGCGAAGGCCTTCGGTACGTATTATAGGGGTTTCAAGAGCCTGACGAACAAAAATCTGACCATTTATAGAGCCTGAGAACCGGGATATGTTAAACCCGGCCAAAATATTCGCCAGCTCAGTATTGTTGAAATATATCCTTATATTATCGGCTTCACTTCTTGAAGCTACTCCGTCAATACCAAGCATAAGCATATTCTGTTCACGGATACCGAAGTTATTTATAGCGATGCGATCTTTGTGGTAAGAGATTGTGGCATCGTTCAAATCGATCTTCTTATCGTTAAACATTACTGTAACAGGGTGAAGGCGGATATTAGAAGCAAGTTCATCGTTACGGTCGCGGAGGAACGCCATTGTCACCAGTAATTCGCCGTTAGAGCGAGTGTTAGCCTGCTTCAGATCGTACGTGAGCAGGTTTACCACCGAATCGAGAGAGGCGGTGCTGTTTAGCCTGGCGTTGACATACCCGCTGTTCTGGACGAGGTAGGAGTTGACGTTCAGCCCCATTCCCGACGAACGCCTGTTGTTGATATCAATTTTAGTCTCGCGCACATCTTTATTACCGAACATCAGCCGCGGGATATAGGCTTTTATTTTTACTGATTCATCTTCCCGCATATTAACCTTGCCACTAATAGTAGCCGGGTCCACGTTGTAAAAAGGTAGCGAGAATGCATAGGAGATATCCTCCGTATTATTCAGCGAGATATTAAATTGAAAGTTGTTTCTGACAGCTTCTGTGCCAGGCACATTATCTTGTTTATTCTCTTTCTCAGTAATTACCGAGGGCAGATGATGACGCAACACCTGCATCAGCTCCTTGCCAATAGTGGAAAAATAGTAATCGCCAGTCACCTCGGCTTCAACAAAAGAGGAGAGGATCTTCAGTCTTTTCCCCTCACCCTCATCAGGAAGCGACTGCAGATAGACAGCACCGGGATTGTAAATAAAACTACTGTCAGCAAGGGAGATGTTGTCAATTACCGCGGTTCCTGTCATATCATCAATAGAGCTGCCAGAAAGGTCGCTGTCTATAGTAAGGCTAATGAATGGATCTTTCCAACCCTTCACATCAATAAATGGCCTCAGGTCGAGACGGCCTATGTTGCCATTCACGACAAAGCCTAAACCATCACCGAAAGTAATATCGCCGGAGAGGTCGATCTTATTGCGCTCTGTATCTGTAAAAATGCTTCCTTTGACATTATTTCCACTGTAAGTGCCGTTAAAATGAAGATTGTTGTAAAGGTAGTCTCTGAACACTACCGATTCAACATCTCCTTCAGCAACAACAGTGACCCCCCCTGAATTATGAATGACAGAGACCTTTGCTTCTGCACGCATGGTTGTGTTACCCACGCCGGGCCCTTCTCCAATGATGTTCGCTACCTGTATATTGCCGGCGGTGACAGGCCCTTCAAATATGAGTCTACTGAAGCTGTCGGTCATGCGGCCTGTTCCCCCCCTCATAGTAACGTCGCCTTGTTGAGTTAAAGCAGAACCGTCATACCTGAAATAGCCCAGTTTACCCTTTGCTTTCATCTGCAGCTTAATATCGCCCAACGCCAGCAGTTGTACAGGGGACTTATACTGAATTGCCCCCCGATACGGATAAACGCTTCCAGATCATCCTGGGTGATTTCCAGTGAACGTATATCTAAGTCGATGTCGCTATTGTTGAAATTGCTGAAATCGGCAACAGATCCTGACAGTTTAATCTGTGTTCCAGAGCCATAATGAAAGCTGAAACTGTTAATTTTTGCCATTGGCAGCTGCCCCGTAGCATCTACTTCGAAAGAAAAAGGCTTATCCAAATGTGCAAAGCGCTGTGAGAAGATAGCCACATCCTTAAAATCTGTCTGTTCGCTCTTCGCTTTGACTGAAAACTCTTTTGTTTTTCTGTTGAAACGTGCGCCTGTGACCTCTATACGTGTATTATTGAGTGCCAGTATAACCTTACCTGATGTTATAGTTTCTCCCTTTGCCAGGGCATCGGCCTTAAGATCGCTTATGGTAATCCCTGCATTATTTTCGGTAAAACTGAGTAGCCTCACAGCGGCCTGCATATCTTCAATGCTGAGGAAATCTGCTTTCCCACTGAAATTCAAATCGCGCACATCTATGTGGTTTGCATTGAACTGCCCGGGTGTTTGAGGGACCGAAAGGATGTTGTAACTGAGCCGTCCATCCTTCAACTCTACATCTTCAGCCATTATATGCCAGGATTTTTTTTCTTTTTAACTGTTGTTGTATCCTTTTCTTTGGCAAAAGTGTCGATTATAAACTGGAAGTTGAAAGGATCGTCGGGTGTTTCACGGTAAATATCTGCCACAAAATTTTCCAATCCCACTTTACGGACAGAGAGCTTGTTCCTCAGGAGGTCCATTGCATGGATACGGACTGTTAGCTTTCCTGCATAGAGCAGCGTATCCTGCTGTTGATCTTCCACATAAAGCCCTTTCAGCTCAACGGTATTGAAGAGCCGGATACGAATACCTTCCAATCGGGCTTCGGTGCCGATGACAGGCTCTAATTTCTCCAACGCAAAATCGGCAGCATGTTTTTGTACAGCAGGAATGCTGAAAGAGATGAAAAGTATTATATTTACAAATATAATACTGATAACGACAATAGCGAGTATGCGGGCAAATTTTGCAACCAAATCAATATAAACGAATAGGTAATTTACAACGACTCTTTGTTGATGCAATATTACAAAAAAAGGAGGTAAGAGTGGAAGTAAGTGGAATTTTTAACCAAAAAAATAAGGTTATTTGGACTTTTTCCACAAAAGTGAACTGTCTCCATAGCTAAGGAACCTGAAATAGTTGTTTAATGCATAGTCGTATATTTTGCGCCAATCGTCACCAACAAAAGCAGCGATTAGCAAAAGTAATGTGCTTTGAGGCTGGTGAAAATTGGTGATAAGAGCATCGGGGGGGTAATGAAATTCATAACCGGGAACAATAATTATACGCGTGGCAGCAAGCAGACTGTCACTATGTGTACGCTCCAGATAATGGCGAATACTCCTAAGAGCATCTCCGGGGGTTATGCTTGCATTATCTATATCATTTTCATAAGGCTCCCACTGATTAACACTGAGCTCATGCATAGGCAATTCAGGATTATCATGTAGTTTCCTGCCTATATAGTAGAGGCTCTCCAGAGTACGCATGGAGGTAGTTCCCACCACAATGAGGCTTCCTTTGTTGTTAAGAATCTTATCAATGGTTGAAACGGGCACCGAAATAAATTCAGAATGCATCTCATGGGCGGCGACAGTACCCGATTTAACCGGTTTAAAGGTGCCTGCACCCACATGAAGGGTTACCTCTGCGGTTTGAATGCCCCCCCTTTCCCTTATGCGTTCAAGTACTTCCGGAGTGAAGTGCAGACCGGCCGTTGGTGCCGCTACTGAGCCCTCTATCCGGGAATAGACTGTCTGGTAGGTCACATCATCCTTCGCTTCAGACGGACGATTAAGATAGGGAGGTATAGGCAGCTTCCCCGCCGCTTCAAGTATCTCCGAGAATGTATATTCACCGTTATTCCATGAAAAATCGACGATCGTTTCCTGTGCAGGGTTGCCGGTTTTTGAGCTGTAAGCCTCACTACATCACCTCTCAGAGGGATATCCATTGTCAGTGGCCCGCTCTTCCATCGTCTGGCATTTCCGATCATACATTTCCAGGAACAGTGCTGCCGCTGCTGAAAACTCAGTGCATAGTCGGCCGGGTACAGAGGTGAAAGACAGAAAACCTCAATATGTGCACCTGTCTCCTTGCGGAAAAGAAGGCGGGCGTGGATTACCCGGGTGTTGTTGAACAGAAGCAGACTGTTGTCAGGCAGCTGACCTGGTAAATCGGCAAATGGCAACGATGTTATCCTCGAACCTCGGTAAAGCAAAAGCTTTGATGCATCTCTATGCTCAAGAGGGTATTTGGCAATTTTTTCATCAGGAAGAGTATAGTTGAAACGGGATATCTGCAGTTGTTGGATTTTATCCTTTTTCATTTTTTTTACAATCGTAAAAACTATTTTTCGTAATTATTAATGCATTTATTCCACAAAATTAGTCAACTTTGCAACAGGTAACAAAATTATCACACCCTAAACAGGCTTTTCCATGGAAAATTTGCCTGAGGTACGGATTAATTACACCATAGAAAATGAACAAATTATCAGTAGGCGACAAGGTACGTTTCCTCAACACAGTAGGCGGAGGAACAGTAAAAGGTTTTTTTAAACAAGCAACTTGCGGTTGTGGAAGATGAGCATGGATTTGATGTGCCTGTACTTATATCGGAATGTGTGCTTGTGGAGTCAGCAGGAAACGAAAAGTTAGGGCAAGCCCCTGAGGATCAAACGGTATTGCAGGACAAAAAAAACCTTCTCAGGATAATATGGCTGTATCATTCAAACCGGTTGCTAAAACAGAGAATGCAGAGATCCCTGAAGAGACTCCTGAGGGAGAAAACATTACTGTATGCCTGGCCTTTCTGCCTACAGATATGAAAATATTAACACTACACCTTACGAGTGTTATTTCGTGAACGACAGCAACTACTATCTCTTTTCAACTATATGAGCAGAGAGAACAACTCCTGGAAAAGCCGTTACAGCGGCTCGGTGGAGCCGAATACCAAAATTTTCATAGAAGAGTTCGACAAATTTGAACTGAACAACTTAGAAAAGGTATGCGTGCAGTTTATTGCGTTCAAACACAACAAACAGTTCAGGTTCAAGAATCCATGTTCGGTGGAACTTCGAATTGACACTGTGAAGTTTTACAAGCTGCACTGTTTCCGCGAAAACGACTATTTCGAAGATGATGCGCTTATATATTATGTTATGCAGGACGACCTGCCTGTGAAGGAGATTCTTGTCTCTGCCGGCGACCTTGAGAGGATTGTAAAAGAGAAGGAACAGATAGAAAAACGCCCCCCCAAAAGACAGCGCATCGAAAAAAAGAAAAAAAAGTCCCGTAATTGAAATTGACCTGCATATTGATGAGCTACTTGATACCACAACGGGAATGAACAGTGCCGATATATTGGAGTATCAGTTAAAGAAGTTTAACGAAGTGATGAGTGAACACATAAACGATAAAAACCGAAAAATTGTATTTATCCACGGGAAAGGCGACGGCGTTCTTAGAAATGCCATCATAAAGGAGCTGAAGAAGAATTATCCAAAATGTTATCATCAGGATGCTTCATTTCAGGAATACGGATATGGAGCAACAATGATAACCATTAAGTAATAAAACAGAGAACAAAATGAAAAGAGTTATCTTAATCTTTATGGCGTCGGTACTACTTACCGGCTGCGATCTCATTAGTAGAATCGGGGGGGTGCCTACCAGCTCTCTCAGAGCGAATACCGATACCATTCGCTCGATAATATACTTGTGGCAGGGATAAACTTGGGTAATGCCTCAAGCATATCGGTCTCAAACCTGGCATCCATAGCCACTGTCCTTGCGGGAGGCTCAAGCAGGCAGAACATACCTTTCAGCATGACGCTCAATATGGATGTAACAAACCCTAATACAGCAGCTGCTTTCCTTGATGCGCTGGATTACACAATTCTTATCAATGAGATGGAGTTTGCTACGGGAAAATGGATATTCCTATCCGCATTGAACCGGGAGAGACAAAGGTGGTACCTATACCTGTTAGTATCGACCTGAAAACCTGATGAACCGCTATTCGCAGGACAGGGTTACGAAGGAGATGAGTGACTTCCTGGGAATAACCCCCCCAACTCAACCTCAGTGACGGTGAAGCTGTGGCCTAAGCTTACAGTAGGCCGAAAACTTGTAAAAGTACCGGCCGCCATACCCATAATATTTAATTTTGGCGGGAAGGATTAGTCTATTTACGGCAGACACGTTGTCTGAGACATGGAATTGGATTGAACTTCGTAAGATGACCTCGGGATTGATTTTTTTTCAGGCATATGGTGTCTGACGACATGGCAATTGTAAAAGTGTTTGAAAACAGCTGTTTTGCTATTTCCCGGAATTGTTTTTATAGCTATCTTTGCGTAAATGATTTTCTAACTCTAATTCCACCTTATGCAATCAATTAAAGAGCTCTACAGGATAGGTAACGGACCATCGAGTAGCCACACCATGGGACCTAAAAAAAAGCAGCCTCTCTGTTTGCTGAAGCAAACCCCCCCGATGCCGGGCGTTTTGAGGTGACACTTTATGGAAGCCTTGCAGCAACCGGAAAAGGTCACCTAACCGACATAGCTATATTAAGTGTACTTGAACCTGTTGCACCGGCCACCATTGAGTGGTTGCCAAAGACGTTCTTGCCTTTTCATCCTAACGGACTTAAAATAGAGGCATATGACAGCAACGGAGAGCTGATGGACGTGCAGACGGTATACAGCATAGGAGGCGGCACCCTTTCCGATGGAAAAAAATACGATCGGACTCTCTGAAAACGAGGGAAAAGATATATATCCGATGACCACAATGACAGAGATAATGGAGTGGTGCGAAAGGACAGGCAAAAGCTATTGGGAGTACGTGGAGGAGTGCGAGGGAAAAGATATATGGGATTATCTGGGAAAAGTATGGGATGTAATGAAAGCATCCGTAAAGCGGGGGGGACTCGATAATGAAGGGATACTGCCGGGACCGCTTAGCCTCCACCGGAAAGCAGCAAGCTACTTTATAAAAGCCAAAGGCTATAAGGCATCATTACAATCTCGCGGATTAGTGTTTGCCTACGCACTGGCGGTATCGGAAGAGAATGCCGCAGGCGGTGAAATTGTAACGGCGCCCACATGCGGCTCCAGCGGCGTGGTTCCTTCGGTGCTCTATCACCTTGAGCAGATTCGTGAATTCAGCAAAAACAGAATGCTGCGTGCATTGGCAACTGCTGGGTTATTTGGAAATATTGTAAAGAAAAACGCATCTATCTCGGGTGCCGAGGTGGGGTGTCAGGGAGAAGTGGGTGTTGCCTGCGCTATGGCTGCCGCAGCTGCCAGCCAGCTTTTCGGAGGTAGCCCCGCTCAGATAGAATATGCTGCCGAGATGGGACTGGAGCACCACCTGGGGATGACCTGCGACCCGGTTTGCGGACTGGTACAAATACCATGCATAGAACGAAATGCCTATGCTGCAGCGCGTGCGCTGGATGCCAACCTATACTCTTCGTTCACAGACGGAATTCACCGGGTATCGTTCGACAGGGTGGTAAATGTGATGAAAGAGACCGGGCACGATCTACCATCTTTATACAAAGAAACGGCAGAAGGAGGCCTTGCCAAAGGGCATACATTCACCTGAAAGTTTAATAAAACAAGCAAGCTCATTGCTCATAAGCTTATGCCAAAGGGCATACATTCACCTGAAGGCCGGAAATACGGGATATGACTGCAGTCACCGGTAACAACAGATTTTTTTCCTCTGTTCATACTTTTCCCGGAATTTTACCGTTATATTAACGGTATTACGTAATTAAGCTGCATTGTAAAAAAATGATAGACTATATTAAAGGCGATGTCGCCGAACTAACACCGGCCTCCGTAACATTGGAATGCGGAGGTATCGGTTACCAGATGAATATTTCACTGAACACCTACGGTGCCATTCATGAAAAGCCGGCAGCCAAACTCTATGTGTATGAATCTATTCGAGAAGACGCACATGTTTTGTTCGGCTTCATGGATAAACATGAACGGGAACTGTTCTTGCACCTTATAAGCGTTTCTGGCGTAGGGCCAAGTACGGCCAGGGTAATACTCTCATCGTTCAGCTCAAAAGAGCTGGAGGTTATTATCGCTAATGAAAATACAGCAATGCTGCAGACAGTCAAGGGTATAGGAGCAAAAACCGCACAGCGGATAATCGTGGATTTAAAAGACAAGATCAAGATAACCGATGAGAGCGGTATAGTTAAACCGTTTTCAAAAGCGATCTGTCGGAGACAGGCCATGCTGCAGTCTCAGCCTTGGTGATGCTGGGGGGGTTTGTTCAGACAGCCTCAAACAAGGTGGTATCAAAAATTATAAAAGAAGCACCCTCACTACCGGTAGAAGGTGTTATCAAAGAGGCATTGAAGAGATTATAACAACAGCTGGTTACGTAATACACATTTTTGAATTCAAGAATCGTATATTGCTGTTGTCTCTCTGAAAAAAACTGTTTACATATTACTCCTCTATATTCTGTTCCCCCTGAATGGAATGCCAGTTTATTTTGCTTATGCTAACAGCACAGTTTTACCGCCCGACAGCGTTGAGACTGGGCTCATGCCAAAAGATACTGCTGCCGTAACACTGCCTTTTAATCGGCAGGGGGGGCTGCCTGTTAGACTGCAAAATCCTTCTAATGTTGTAACGGAAGTACGCTACGATTATCGCTCCAACCTCTATATCTTTGAATATAAGGTGGGTGATGCAGTGATAAACACTCCCGTCACCATGACTCCGAAAGAGTATATGGAATACCGGTCGCGACAGATGCAATCGGACTATTTCAGAGAAAAGAACTCCCTTAACCGTGACGGTTTAAGGCCATCCTCACGATACTCGTCACTCTCAGGTATTCGCAAAAGGACAAATCAGCCAGGGACAATTTCGGCCCTGGGGGGGCATAAGGTTCACTGCACAGGGATCTGTAGAGATATCAGCTGGGATTAAACGGGATTTTACCGGTAATCCGGGCATTCCGCAACGGTCACGAGTAAGAAATATATTCGATTCAGACCAGCAGATAAAGCTAAATATGAATGCCAAAGTGGGGGAAAAGATAAATTTCGATATCAATTACAATACCGATGCTACCTTTGATGCAGATGCAAAACAGATAAGGCTTGCTTATAAGGGTGATGAAGACGAGATAATTAAAAATATTGAAGCGGGAAACGTTAACATGTCCACAACCAACTCGCTTATTGACGGCGGAGCAGCGCTGTTGGGCATAAAATCGGAACTGCAGTTTGGTAAACTGCGGGTAAATACGGTCATCTCTCAACAACAGTCGGAATCACAAACCGTTAATACCGGCGGTGGGGTACAAACTACACAATTTGAGCTTAACGCCGACAAGTATGATGAGAACCGCCATTTTTCCTGGGACATTACTTCCGCGATACCTATGATAATGCATTGGCAAAGCTCCCTTATGTGCAGTCATCGGTATCCATAACAAGGATGGAGGTGTGGGTGACCAACAAACGAGGGGGGGAGTATGACAGGGTTAGAAATATTATTGCATTTGCCGACCTGGGGGAACACAACAACATACATAACCCGATGTGGACAGCGCAAGGCTCGTCAGACGTTCCTGACAATATGTCCAACACCATGTATGGCGAGCTTGTCTCTAACTACCCCCCCGGTGCACGCAATCTGAGTGAAACGGAAAACACCCTCCCCCCCGGCAGCATCGTCCCGGGCACGGACTATGAAAAGCTGGAGAATGCGCGACTCCTGAGTCCCTCTGAGTACAAATACCGCCCTCAGCTTGGATATATCTCCCTTAACATGCCGTTACAGCCTGATGAAGTGCTGGCAATTGCTTACGAATACACATATAATGGCAGGGTGTACCAGGTGGGAGAGTTCTCCGGTGAAGTGGGAAGCGTTTCTGCAGGTAACGGCGACAGGCAAAAGGGTGCCCTGTTTGTTAAACTGCTGAAACCTGTTTCGTTCTCTCCACGGTCCCCGGCATGGGGGGGCTGATGATGAAAACATCTACTCCATAGGATATGGAGCATACAATGTGCAAAAGGATCGCTTCAGGATGAATGTCACATACCAGAGCGATTCCTCAGGTATCTATATGAACTATCTACCAGGGAGTGGTGTAGACGACAAGCTGCTCCTCACCATAATGAACCTCGACAGGCTTGACTCACGCAATAATCCCAATCCCGACGGGATCTTCGATTTTCTTGAAGGCTATACAATAGACAGCGAAAACGGCTGGATTATATTTCCTGTTACTGAGCCGTTCGGGTCGCATCTGAAGAAAAAAAATCGATAACGATGCCATTGCCCGCAAATATGTATATCAGGAGTTGTATGATTCAACGCTCACCGCAGCACGACAGGTCCCCGAAAGAAATAAGTTCCGTTTGAGTGGCGAGTACAGAGGCTCTTCCGCCCATGAGATAAACCTAAACGCAGTGAATGTGGAAAGGGGGGGTTCGGTAAGGGTCACTGCCGGCGGTATTCCCCCCCTTACCGAAGGTGTTGATTACACGGTTGATTATCTCTCAGGTATTGTAAGCATCATTAACCGTTCAGTTCTTGAATCGGGAACACCTGTGAGTGTAACTCTCGAAAACCGCCTTATGTCGCATCTGCAACGCAAGACACTGATGGGTATCAACCTGTTATACGATTTTTCAAAGGACTTTTCAGCAGGAGTCACGCTGATGCACTACTACGAGAAACCACTAATAATGAAAAGTGCTTACGGAGACGAATCTGCAAAAAAATACGTTGTGGGGGGGGCAAACCTTTCCTACAGAAGAAAGTCGTATGCGCTAACCAACCTGATTGATATGCTGCCTTTTGTGGATGCTACAGCACCTTCTCAACTTTCGGCAAACCTGGAGTTTGCTCACTTGATTGCCGGACACTATAAAAACAGATACACGGGCGAATACTCCTATATTGATGATTTTGAAAGTTCATCGACGAGCATCGATCTTCGTACACCCTACTCCTGGTCACTCGCCTCCACTCCGCTTAACAACACGTCCTCAGGACTGTTTCCGGAGGCGGCACTCTCTAACAATACCGATTATGGAAAAACCGCGCGCTGATGGCATGGTTCTATATCGATGGCATCTTCACCGGAAGGAATTCGAGCCTGACACCTGCTCATATCAAAAACGATCACACCCAACTCTCCGACCACCGGGTAAGGGAGATATTTGAGAGGGAGATTTACCCCAACAGGGATGCCTATTACGGACAGCCAGCCACCATTCCTGCACTTAATATCTCCTACTATCCTAACGAACGGGGACCTTATAACCTTGATAGTAATGTGGACGGTAAAGGAAATCTACTCAATCCGGAACAACGTTGGGGGGTGGTATCACACGACGAATGGATACCCGCGATTTTGAGGCAGCAAACATTGAATATATTGAGTTCTGGCTGATGGATCCTTTTGTGAATGACACGCTCGGCACTTCAACAGGTGGCGACCTCTACTTCAACCTTGGTGATATATCGGAAGATGTGTTGAAAGACGGAAAAAAAGTTTTTGAGAATGGGTTGCCTGTTGATGGCGATACTACGGCAGTGGGATACACAGTATGGGGGGGTAAATACCCGAAGCGGCAGTCCACAGTTTATGCCTTCGACAACTCTCAGGGGATGGAAGCACGACGGTTGCAGGATGTAGGGCTGAACGGACTGAGCAGTGAAGAGGAGAAAGTGTATCCATCATATGCCAACTACCTGAACGAACTTCGTCCCCCCCGGTTATCGGGTGAAACTATTTCAGCAATGGAAGCCGACAGCCACTCACCGTTAAACGACCCTGCAGGGGGGACAAATTCCGCCATTATAGAGGGGGGGCGGAACAGGATCGCATGCAGATGAGCATACTCGAGAGATATAAATATTTCAACGGCACTGAAGGCAATTCACTTGCATCTGATGAAGATGCACGCTATTCTTCAATATCGCGATCCACTCCTGATGTGGAGGACATAGATAACGACAATACACTCAATGAGAATGAATCATATTATCAGTACAGGGTATCGCTTAGGCACGAAAATATGGAGACGGGAAGCAACTTTATTGTCGACAGGCGTGAAGTGAGCGTGAGATTGCGGAACGGACAGGACGGGAAGGTCAATTGGTACCAGTTTAAAATACCTGTCAGGGATTATCAGCAAAAGATTGGCAATATAAATGGGTTCAACAATATCCGGTTTATGAGAATTTTTCTTACCGGCTTTGAAGAACCTGTCTTTCTAAGATTCGCCACACTTGAACTGGTACGTAGTGAGTGGAGAAGTTACACGAAAGATCCTGTAACAGGAGGAGAAGTCACAGGCACAGGTAGCCTTGACATTTCAACAGTGAACATTGAAGAGAACGGCAATCGCACACCGGTAAATTATGTTTTGCCTCCGGGGGGGTTACACGTATTCTTGATCCGGGACAACCTCAGCTCAGACAGGAGAATGAGCAGTCGCTTTCTATAAAGGTACAAGATCTTGAGCCGGGGGGGGCCTCCAGGTCGATCTACAAAAACAGTATGTATGATATGCGCCGCTATAAAAGGCTGCAGATGTTTGTACATGCGGAGCAGCTGCCGGAAGTCCCCCCGGCACATTACAGGATGGGGATCTTTCAATATTCTTGCGTCTGGGGGGGTCGGACTACAGGGATAACTTCTACGAGTATGAGATACCTCTGCTAATTACTCCTGAAGGGCAGTACAGCACCAATAGCCCGACCGGGCAGAAGACGGTATGGCCACTGGAAAACATGTTCGATTTTCCTCTTGAGCTGTTCACCGGCCTGAAGCTGGAACGTAATGCAGAAAAACACCGTAGTGGTGGTGCTGACTATTATATCCCCTACTCGCTTTACGACCCGGATAAACCGGGAAACAGGATAACCATTATTGGTAATCCTTCGCTGGCAGAAGTGAAGGTGATGATGATTGGCATCAGGAACCATTCTGACAGGAATCAGTCGGGGGGGGAAGTATGGATAAACGAGCTACGCTTAAGCGAGTTCGATGAAAAAGGAGGTTGGGCGTTTCAGGGAAATATGCAGCTGGCACTGTCAGATATCGGTACTGTCGCCTTCTCTGGAAGAAAGAGACAGCCGGCTTTGGTGCTCTCAGCAGGAGCCTTTTGCAACGACGCAACGATGACTATTTATCAATGCATATGTCTTTTAATTTGGAGTTAGGACGTTTTCTTCCAAGGCAGGCAAAGGTGACGGCACCGTTTCAATACTCCTATTCAGACCGGACATGGACCCCCCCGCTCTACGACCCCCCCTTTAACAGAGATATCCTGCTCTCCGAATCATTGAAACAGTCCAAAAACAGGCATCATCGCGATTCTATTCAAAACATCTCAACTACAAGTTCTATAAACAAAAGCATTAGCCTGAGCAATGTAAAAGTAAATATCAGTAGTAAAAACCCGATGCCATACGATCCGGCCAACTTAAGCTTCACCTTTGCCAGGAACATTAATGAACTTCACAGCCCTGATACCGAGTACGCAACGGTACTCGATTACCGGATACAGGCGGACTACGAGTACTCCCCCTTTAATGAAATCCCTGGAGCCTTTTAAAAATATAAAAGACAACTCCGGATGGCTGAAACCGGTTAAAGCGCTATATTTTAATTTACTCCCAAACAACATCAGAGCAGGTTCACTGTTAGTGCGTAATTATCAGGAGAAACAGCTCCGGAGCCTCAATGCCCAAGGAGATGGAACAACACAGTCGCAACGGCAATACCTTTCGTTTAGCCGCAATTTCTTTTGGGACCGGGATTTTTCCATCACGTGGATCTGACGAGAAACCTGAAAGCATCGTTTCATTCGGGTACGATAGCCGAAATTGAAGAGCCTTATCTGCAAGTGAATAAAAAGATTAACCGGAGCGATTATGAAATATGGAAGGATTCTGTGATCCACAGTATACGTGAGCTAGGGAAACCACTCAACTACGAGCAGGCGGCCAACGTTACATATATCCTCCCGTTCGCTCATATAGCACCGCTTGACTGGATCAGTTCGAGTGCAGCATATAACTCCCGCTACCGGTGGGAACGCGGAGCTGTTGTCGATGATGAAAATACAGGCAACTTTCTACAGAACGATTTTGCACTTTCAGTAAACAGCAGGTTCAACCTGGTGTTGCTATACAATAAGATTCCTTCCTGCAGAAGGCGAACAGTATTTTAACGGAGGGCGGGACCTATGCAGGCGGACATCTCGCCGGCGGAAGGAAGTACTCCCGGTTACGACATTGCAAGTTATGCCATGAGAGCAGTGATGATGGTTCGCAGTATCAACCTGAATTTTGGATACATGACACGTACCAGCCTGCCTGGATATGATAAGATGATTGGCGACATTTTCGGCCAACATAACGGTGCTGACGGGCTGCTTCCCGGATTGGGGGGGTTTGCCTTCGGATTTGATGGCGGAAAGAGATTCATAGAGAGAATGAAAGAAGACAACCTATTGGTAATAAACAAAAACAATATTACACCCGCCATAAGTAACCGGACAAAAAAATATGAGACTGGAAGTTTCCCTGGAACCTTTCCCGGGATTAAAAATCGACCTTAACGCTCTCTACGAGGATAATCGGCGTACAGAATTTCAATTTATGTTTGAGGAGATGCCTGTGGTTCACGGTGGCAGTTTTGCAATGACTACCATCTCCCTCTCATCAGCATTTGAAACCAGAGAGCAGGTAAAACTACTTCTCAAGTACATTCGAGAGGTTTCGGAAAAACAGGGAGGCTATCGCATCAAGAGTAAGGGGGGGCCAATATGAACTTTCACACTACCCTTCCAGTGGATTTCTGGCTGGAAGCAGCTACGCAGGACAACCGTTTGACCCGGCAACAGGTGATGTTAACATTAACTCAGCCGAGGTGTTAATCCCTTCATTACTGGCAGCATATACAGGCAAGGATCCTAACAGCGTGGAGCTTACCGCCTTTCCCGGCATGAGGTCGCTGTTACCAAATTGGAACATATCGTTCGACATGATGTCAATATTGCCTGAACTGGGTGAGCATGTGAAGTCGTTAAACCTTGTTCATCAATACATATCGCATTACCGTGTTGGTTCGTTCTCATCTTATCTCAGCTGGGTGCCGGCAAACGATGATGGTGACCTGGGTTACATACGTGACGCCCTCTCAGGATCTCCTATCCCCCCTCAACACCATACGATATCTCAGCGGTAACCATTACAGAAAGCTTTCACCCGCTTATTGAGGCAAACAGCATACTGAGCAACAATATGAATGTAAGCCTGAGGATAAATAGGACAAGGGCGCTGAACCTGAATATCCCTTCATACAGGATAGTGGAGATGAATGATAACGATATTGTTGTTGGAATAGGCTACCGCATTGCCGATTTTAACCGGATAGCAGGATTCGGGTCAAACTCAATGCAAAGGGTCAGAAACAGTCGGTTGCCGGGAATAGCTGGAGAGAAAGGCCAATCTCACGCCTCCGAAACATTCAGTAACACTCTGAATCTCCGTTTCGATGTCTCTCACAAAACCACGAGTGCTCTTATCAGAAAAATTGAAGACGGTTTTACTCAGGCTACAAGCGGAATAAAGACCATAACTATACGTTTTACTGCAGATTACGAATTAAGCAGGGCTCTAACACTGCGTGCATTTTACGACAAGTTGATAAATACACCACTTGTTTCATCATCATCCTATCCGGGAGCAACAACAAATGCGGGGGGGTAAGTTTGCGGATAAACCTTATTCAATAGCCTGGTTCATCGGGGGGGTTGAAGCATTGAAACTGGCAGAGCGAAGTATTGAAACTGGCTAGGTATAACATTGAAACAATCTGTATGAAGTATTAAAACTGGCTGGGTGAAGCATATTCATATAGAAAGATGGTTTACCCGGCAACCAAAAATCATACAAAGGTGTTATATGAAAAAAAGAGATGGCTGAGAAATACTGAAAATTAGAATAAAAACCGCTATTTTATCTTAATTAATGTTGCAAAACGGGCTTTCCTGCGTTTTTTTTAATTTTAAGAGGATATGTTAAACAAAAAAAGTCGTTTATTTGTTAAATTAAAATGAACAAAGACGATCTTTGAAATAAAATAGTCACTTATAAAAAGAGGTTAGTAAAGAAAGTACAGTATGAAAAAAATCGACTATATGGTTGGTTGCCGTTGTTATGTTCACCACTTTTTTTAGCTTTACTGTTTCTGCAGGTAAGATACATGAGGACAAGCATGGATATCCGCACCAAACAGTTCGATGAGCAGGTAAACAGAAGCTTGTACAACGTGATGAGGGATCTTGAGCAGGATCAGACACGCGATTACCTGGAGCAGGATATGATTGAATCGGAAACAGATATTCACAGTATTCCGCCCCCCCGCAGATGTCCCCCCAAATATTTCAGAGCAGAAAACAGGTGCAGCAATAACACAACCCGGAGGAAGTGATACAAGAATAAGGCTGAACGCACCACAGCAGTCGATGCGGCCGGATCAGCAAAGGGAGAGGGTGTTTTATCACCCAGCCAGGCTTAAGCACAATCTCAAAACCCAGTATGATATGCAACAGTCGTTGTCGAAGCGATATCTTCACGAGCGCTCATTACTTGATGAGGTTATTTTTAAAATAATGAATCGTGCCAGTAATGAGCCTATTGAAAAAGAATCGATTTCAACAAGGTTGAACAATATATTCGTTACGAGCTGTCATACAATGGATTGAACGAACCATTCAGTTTTCAGGTAGTGAATTACAACAATAAGGTGGTTTTTTTTCTTCTCCCGGCTTTTCGACAAAATACAAAGATGCGATTTACACTCAAATTCTGTTTCCTAACGATCCACCGGCAAAATTAAACCAGTTGAGGGTTTATTTTCCAACTAAAAGGAATTATGTGTATAGTGAACTTTCCTTTTTTTATACCATCGCTAATATTCACGTTTATACTACTGATAACGTTTATATTTACGATAGTATCACTGTTCAGGCAAAAGCGTTTGTCTGAGATGAAGAACGATTTTATTAACAATATGACGCATGAGCTGAAGACGCCAGTCTCCACCATCTCGCTTGCCACGCAGATGCTTAAGGATGAGTCTATCCTTAAGTCGCCCGAAGTGTTCAAGCATGTCACGGGAGTGATACATGATGAGACCAAAAGGCTCAGCTTCCAAGTAGAAAAGGTGTTGCAGATGTCGCTTTTCGACAAGCAGAAGACAACTCTGAAGATGAAAGAGATAGATGCAAACGACCTGGTGGTGAGTGTTGCCAATACTCATGTGCTGAAAGTGGAGAAGTTGGAAGGCATTCTGGACATTGATCTTCAGGCTGAAAAGTCCACAATACGCGTGGATGAGATGCACTTTACCAATGTGCTTTTCAACATCCTGGACAACGCGTTGAAATACAGAAAAAAAAGATGTTCCGCCTGAATTGATGATCCGTACACGCAACGAAGGGAACAAAATCATTATTACCATTGAGGATAATGGAATCGGGATGAGGAAGGAAGATTCGAAAAAGGTATTTGAACGGTTTTATCGCGTTCCTACCGGCAACAGGCACGATACAAAAGGATTCGGACTGGGGCTGGCATACGTGAAAAAGATCGTAATAGACATGAATGGCACAATACGTGCCGAAAGTGAATTAGGTAAAGGCACCAAATTTATAATTAGTTTACCCGTAATAACACAAAATGATATGGAAGAGAAGTTAAAAATTTTTTTATGCGAAGATGATGAGAATCTTGGCATGTTGCTCAGAGAATATCTCCAGGCAAAAGGGTTTGATACCGATCTGTTTCCCGATGGGGGGGAGGCCGGTTTCAAAGGATTCGTGAAAACAAAATACGATTTGTGCATCGTTGACGTAATGATGCCTAAGAAAGACGGCGTAACGCTTGTTAGAGAGATAAGGACTATCAACACTGAAATACCTGTGATCTTTTTAACGGCCAAAAATATGAAAGAGGATGTACTTGAAGGCTTCAAAGCCGGAGCCGATGACTACATTACCAAGCCGTTCAGTATGGAAGAGCTGGTTCTTCGTATTGAAGCTATCATTCGCCGTGTGAAAGGCAAAAAAAGCAAGGAGCAGCAAGTATACAACTTTGGTACGATGACCTTCGACACTCAAAAGCAAATTCTTAATATCGGCGACATCCAGACAAAACTGACAACCAAAGAATCGGAGTTGTTGTCGCTCCTATGTGCTCACGCTAACGATATTTTAGAACGCAACCATGCACTGAAACAGATTTGGGAAGAGGATACATATTTCAACGCACGCAGTATGGACGTATATATCACTAAACTGCGCAAACTGCTAAAGCCAGAACCCAACATCGAAATCATCAACATTCACGGAAAAGGGTACAAGCTTATTGTTCCTACTGAAGAAGGTGATAACGTAGAATAACAAGAGTGCAATTTTCACTCTCTATAAGAGGCCGTTCTGAATGGAATGGCCTCTTTATATTAATAATTTTTACCCTAACAGAAGAGTAACAGAAATATATTGTTTACATTTGCAAAAAAAGAGGCCCATTTACAGTCAATAATATGATTTAAAATATTTATGATTTTGAAATATCTATTGGCAGGCGTGAAAATATTGAGAAAAGAAGAGTAATTTGAAAATAGAGTCAGATATGAAGAGTAACAAAAGAAAAATGGCGAAAACGCTTAAGGTTATCGCCACAGATCGTAACAGAACTAATATTCTGCGTGAATGGGAACAAAAGACTATTGCATACCTTGTGCAAAAGGTGCCTTCCCGGATCACTTCCGACGGTCTTACTGCCATCGGCTTCTTCGGAAACCTTCTGGTTGCTTCAAGCTTTGTATTGGGAGCTTATCTGAATCGTTACTGGCTGCTTATGTCATTGTTAGGTTTTGTTATAAACTGGGTAGGCGATTCGCTCGACGGGCGGCTTGCATACTACCGGAACAAACCACGCAAATGGTACGGTTTTTCTCTTGATGTGTCAGTGGACTGGGTAGGTACCTTCCTGATTGGATTAGGTTATACCATCTATGCCCCCGGGATATGGAAATATGCAGGATTTTTCTTCGTTGTGTTCTACGGATGGGAAATGATTACCGCCCAGTTGCGTTATAAGATAGGCGGCCAGTATTCTATAGACTCCGGTATCTTTGGCCCTACCGAGGTGAGATTATTGCTGGGAACCATTATCACGTTAGAGGTATTTATACCCGGTTCCATTCAGTACCTTGCAACCGCTGCCTGTGTTTTTCTACTTGTTTCGAATCTGGTTGAGACACGTAAACTGCTTATACTGGCCGACAAACAGGATATTGCAGATCGCCGGAGAAAAGAAGAGGAGCGCAAAGCAAGAAGAATTGAAAATGCATAAACTGACGCGTTTTATTCAGTAGGAAGATAATTACAAAACCTTTCAGTAATCTGATTATCCTCCCAAAGAGTATTACTCTGGGGAAGTGGTTTCGAGGAAATCCACAACCCTGGCATATGCCTGTGCATGCAAGTCAACTTTCGGCTGCAAACACAAAAATATCAACCAAAAATCCCTACCTTTGTGAAACTATTCAGTTAAACAAAAATAACGGTTTAGCGATGGCAATATTTGTTTTGCATGAAAATACAAAAGCAAACCAAATATTTTGAATTAATAGAAAAGTATCGAAATGACACATTCAATGACAGGATACGGCAAAGCAGTTGTCGAACTCCCTAACAAAAAGTAACTGTCGAGATTAAGTCCTTGAACAGCAAGCAGTTTGATCTATCTATACGTATGCCGGCAGTTTACCGGGAAAAAGAGATCACACTGCGTAATAACCTTTCACATAGCCTGGAACGAGGTAAGATCGATCTTAATATAAATGTGGATGTTATCTCCAGGGATGTATCCTCAAAGATAGATTTCAATACACTGAGCCAGTATCACAGAGAAATAAGGGACCATGCCCTCGAAATGAGCGTTTCTCCTCCCCCCAGGACTGGTTCTCAATACTATTACGCCTTCCTGATGTAATGAAACAGGATACGGAAGAGCCCGACAATGTGGAATGGGAATCTATAGGGAAAGCAATTGAACGTGCAGTAGATGATGTCATTGCCTTTCGCAAACAGGAAGGGGGGGAGATGCTGGCGAAGGTACTGACTGAAAAAAAATTGAACGGATTAGCGCCCTGCTTATTGCAGTAGAACCTTTTGAAACAGAACGCGTTGATAAGATAAAAAGTAGAATCTATGACGAACTTAACAACCTTGAAGGGATTGAATTCGACAAGAACCGTTTTGAACAGGAGATGATCTACTACATTGAGAAGCTGGATGTGAGCGAGGAAAAAAAACCGCCTTGCCCATCATCTTAAATATTTCACAGAAACGCTAAACGGCTCACGTTCCCAGGGTAAAAAGCTTGGGTTCATTGCCCAGGAGATAGGGCGCGAGATAAACACCCTGGGTTCCAAATCAAATCAATCGGATATGCAATGTATTGTTGTGCAGATGAAGGATGAGCTGGAGCAGATTAAGGAACAGGTTTTAAATGTATTGTAAAGAAAGGTAGAGAAGCAGAGAAGCAGAGAAGCAGAAGCTATTTATGACACAATTAATAATAGTTGTGGCTCTACCGGAAAAAGTAATAAAATGGCCAAACTAATCATTTTTTTCAGCACCTTCAGGCTCAGGTAAATCGACACTTGTGCGTTTTCTTTTGTCACAGGGACTGAACATTCAGTTTTCCATCTCGGCTACCAGCCGCGAACCACGCGGGGATGAGAAAGATGGTGTAGAATATTATTTCCTGTCACCCGACGAGTTCCGCAGGCGCATAAACAACAACGAGTTCCTAGAATATGAGGAGGTTTATGACAATAAATTCTATGGTACTCTGAAAAGCGAGGTGGACCGCATTCTAGAAGAAGGCAAGAATGTGGTTTTCGATGTTGACTGTGTAGGTGGGCTCAACATTAAAAATATATACAATAACCAGGCATTGAGTGTTTTTATTATGCCTCCGTCGGTAGAGGTACTACGCGAAAGGCTTGAAAACGAGGTACCGACGAACCGGAAGTCATTGAGAACCGGTTGGCAAAAGCTGAATATGAAATGAGTTTTGCTCCGCAATTCGATGTAATAGTGAGCAATGACGATTACGACAAGGCAAGGCTGAGATTCTGAAACTGGTCACCGACTTTATTGAAGAGTGATTTTTCTGGCCCTGTTCCCGATCAATTCATTTAATATTTAACTGAATCATATTAAAAAAAAGCATACGCATTATGATCAGAAGGTTATCCATAATTTTCGCGGCCTGTTTTCTCTCTTTCTCTCTCTTCCCGCATTCACTGGAAAGGAGACCCGCACATATGCGGTGAAGGATGGACGGGAGCTTAAACTGGATCTGTACAGATCAGATTCTGCCGCCTTATTGCCACAGCCATGCCTCCTTTTTGTTTTGGAGGCGGGTTTAAAGAAGGGGAAAGAGATGCAAAAATATATTCTTCTTTCTTCAACTATTTCGCCAGCAAGGGATTTACAGTAGCCTCTATTGATTACCGCCTGGGGATGAAGGGGCAAAAGGCCCCCCCGGGTTTATTTAATTACAAACCAATTCAAAATTCCATTTCACTGGCTGTAGCCGATCTATATTCTGCGACAAGTTATCTGCTGGAAAATGCCGAAGAGCTTTATATAGACCCTTCGCTCATAATAATCAGCGGATCAAGTGCAGGTGCCATCACTGTTTTACAAGCAGATTACCGTGAACGCGACAACCATCCCTCAGCCAGTGTGCTGCCTGACAATTTCAGATATGCAGGTGTGATTGCCTTTGCAGGCGGAATCTTTAGTACTGAAGGTGTACCGTCGTACGCAAAAAAAGCCTGCTCCCACTCTTTCTTCCACGGCAGTGCCGATAAGCTTGTACCATACGACAACATTCGATTATTCAATATTGGCATGTTCGGATCTAAATCGCTGGCGAAGAGATTCCGTGAGGAACATTATCCATATATTTCTACAGCATGGAAAATATTGGACATGAGGTGTCGGGTTATCCCATGGAAGAGTTTCTGCCCGAGATAGAACAGTTTATAAATGATATGGTGTTCGACCGCAGACAACAGATGATAGATATAAACTATAAAGATATTCTGCGAAAATCGGACACTTCTACAACTCCGGACAGCTATTACGACTGAAATGCTTGCGTTGCCAGGATAGAAAATCACAGTACTCACCATATGGTTCATGCATAGCTACCTGAACCCGATTGCAACACTGGGAACTTGGACATGCGTCTGTGGCATAGTCTGGTAAACTTATGGCAGATATTCAGTAAGAGACAATCGGGAAAAAAATGTGCTTTTAAGGCTCGACGAATTTGCCAAAGGTACAATTCCACTGCAGGATGGCATCCATCACCCAATTGGTACGGGCAGCAGATACACCTGTACTAACAGGCATAAGCCCGTCTCCGTTTAGATAGTCAACGATACTTTTAATGAGGTAATACTGAATATTCTCAGGATTCTCTTCGTGATATTCCTTCTTCCCTTTGTCAGTTTCCAAAAGTATTGGGGTAAACATAAAGGTTGAGAATGAGCCCTTGCCTTTAGTTCCAGTAATATCGATCTTATCGGTGCGGGTGTTTCCCGGTGCAACAAAGCTCCAGCTGCCGCTGCCCAATATACCGGATTTAAACCGGAAGGCTGCTGTGACGGTATCTTCAACCTCATACAGATTTTTCACATTAGTACTGAAGCCGTGTGCATCGGTGATCTCACCAAACAAATAATCAAGCAGATCGAACTGATGTGAAGCAAGATCGTAAAATATCCGGCGCGGCGATCTCTTTCTTCACTCTCCAGGGCAGACTATCCCGATTATAATCATCTGCGTAAGGTGGAATGGCAAATCGGATTTGCACGTTAGATATATCTCCAAGCAATCCATCATCGATCAACTGTTTCACCCTGAGAAAATAAGGGAGGGTGCGACGGTAATAGGCAACGAAACAGGGGGGGACTCCGGTCTCTTCTGACACACGACATATCCTAAGTGCTGATTCGTGCGAGGCAGCCATTGGCTTTTCTACATATACCGGTTTTCCGGCCCTCATTGCCGCAATGGCGTACTCCTCATGCGATGCAGGTGGTGTTGCTACATACACCGCATTAACCCCGGGATCGTTGATCAGATCATATGCATCGTCATACCATTTGCCGATTCCGTGCCGCCGGGCATAATCTTGCGCTTTTTCCGCATTACGGCGCATCACTGCTACCACATCCGATTCCTCTACTTTCCGAAGGCCGGGCCGCTTTTTTTTCAGTTACGGATCCACAGCCGATGAAACCCCCCCAATGTACCATATTAACAATTAATAAATTTTATCTTTGAAATATCAACCATCAGTAAAATCATTTATGAGTCCTATTTTAATTGTTGTTTGAGTCCACTTTAATAAGTCGTTTTGTAAAAATATAATATTTGATTTTCAAGTGATGAGTCCTCTCCGAAAACCTCAAAACTCAATTTTATTGGCTTGCAACTTATTGAAAATCAATGTTCATCTTGTGAAATTTTCAAGAAAAAGACTTATCGGAGGAGACTCAGTGATTATAATGTCAAATATTCTATTTTGAGACTTTTTCAAGCAGATCTTGCTTAAAAATTGTTCTCTTTCTGTAAGAGAATATGCCCAGAATGCCAATCATAAGAAATGCGATGGCAATGTACAAAAAAAACAGACGTTGTACTTTCTGTTTGCCCATAAGAGTGCATACCGCTCAGGAAATAGTTTACCCCGAGGAAAGTCATAAGTACTGAAGAAAATGCAAATACCGACAGCAAGTTAAAGATCCATTCGTTATCCCACTTTTTAATTAGATGTATATGTGTAACTATTGAATATACTACAATTGTTATAAGTGCCCATGTCTCCTTGGGGGGGTCCCAGCCCCCCCAGTACCTGCCCCCCCACGATTCGTTTGCCCATACAGCACCCAGAAAAGTACCGGTCGCCATCAGTGCAAGCCCCGCCAGAAGCGACAGGTTATTGATAATTGTCAGTTCTCTGATACGGTATGATAGAAGCATACTCTTCTTAGTGAAAGTCATTATTAATAGATTGGTGATACCAAGCAAAAAGCTGATACCAAAAAAATCCGTAGGCCCCCCACAATCACCGCCACGTGAAACATCAGCCATGGCGATTTCAGTACCGGTACCAGTGTGTCTATTTGCGGATCCATCCAGTTGAGGCCTGAAACAAAAAGGATGATACCACCGAAAAGGGTTGCCAGGGCAAGCGTGATGGTGCTCTTCCGGCCAAAGATAAGTCCCGCCAGTACCGTTGCCCAAGCTACATAAACCATTGTCTCGTAAGAATTGCTCCAGGGAGCATAACCGGAGATATACCACCGCATTCCCATACCATAAATATGTATAAGAAACACCAGCAGTGTCCCTCCTATAAACAGTGCTGAGGCATAACGAATCCACTTTCGTTCGTTCAGCATTAGCATAAATGCAAGCATCAGAAGAATTCCGCCAAAGAGAAAATAACCTTCTTTGCAGTGATTAAAAATATTCAGATGGTTATAACGGATTTCGGCCTCAAGTTTTTTTTAGGGTTGATAAGCGAGGCTTTGTCGTTCTTCCGTTGATACTCTTCAATCAAATCGAGCACCCTGCCGGGTTTGCTCCAATCACCGCTACTGAGCGAGTGTGTAACTTCCGAGAGGTACCATGCGAATGTGTTTGTTATAAAAGTGAGTCTTTTCGTTGAAACAGATAGATTGCCGCCCGGAGCATACCATGTGTGAGAAGAGCCGTGAGGATTGGGAAAGATGCCCGGCATAGCACCGTTAAACAACTGATATAAAATGTTTACCCTTTCATCAAGCTTTAACAGGTCTTTATCGAAAGTACTCCGTTCACCTGCCGGTTTATGATATATCTCCTGCAGTTGAGGCAATAGCCGATAGTCTCCCCCTATGATCAAAAAAAATGATAGTAAGCAACATGTTCTACCGGCAGGTTATACCGGTCACTGATCTGTTCGTTTGCCATGGAGATAACTGGTACCTGCATCCACATCTGCGGCTGTGCAATCAGGCTCAGAAGGAACTGGTCGGAGTTGAGATTGCCATATACCGGTTTCTTATATATTTTTCGTAATATCTCTGATGAAAAGTGTTCATAGGCATCACGCGCCCGTGAAACTGTACCGGCAATGCACCAAACCTTGCCGCATGTTCCTGCGGTATGGTATTTTGCTGTATCTCTTCAATCATATGGCTACCTGGCAGCTCCTGTCCCTGGCTTACCATGGTAATCAGTACCATAGTGAGCGTCATCACGGTTTTCCTTGCACTCTCCCTTGTCTCCTTAAGCTGTCTTGCAAGTTTTCTGAAATGTGAACCGGGAAGAATGAACATAAGGATGAAGCCAAACACAAGAATGAGGTAACCTGTATAGGTGATAGTTCGTCCAGCCACATCACTGTTGACCGAAAGGATAGTACCTTTCTCATCGTGATCGTAAGAAGCTTGGAAAAATCGATATCCTTCTAAATCAAGCACGTTGTTCATAAACAGTTTCACCTCCCTCACTTCACCATTGATATGTATCAGCAGATCGCTCTCGTAAGATGATGGGCTTTCAGATCCTGGATAACGGATAATCCTGAATTCGGCAAGTTCCAGCACAAAAGGCATCCTCTCGGTCTTAATTCCATTTGATGTATGCATCATCATTGTGTCTGCCTTTTCACCCTCACGGATATGTATCTGCCCCCCCTCTTTCCCGAACAGGAAAGTAACTAATGCGCCCGCAAGGATGACTACAAGAGCTAAATGAACCACAACCATTGCCCATCTTTTCCTTTTGATGAAATTTTGACGAATAAGAATAAGGATGAAGTTAAGCACCAACAGGAACTGCAGTAAGATAAACAGTGGTGAGTAGTATATAAGCATTTTGGCTGCCTCGGTACCCATCTGTTTTCCAAAATCGTAGCTGTTGCCAAACCAATAGCATAAACAAACAACAGGGTAATGGTTGCCTTATAGGAGGTAAGAAGTTTCAGTAATCTGTCCATGCCGTAATTATTGATACAAAATGTTACAAGCTTGTTTTACTTTTGCTTTAAACAGATAAACTGAAGCCAAGCTTGACTGAAATGGTTACTATAACTCATTTATCCAGTGATAAAAAAATGAGTGAAAAATCCGATTTCTTTCACTCATTTTTCATCAAACCGGAAACAGTGAAGCGGCCTCAGGCCTCTTCCCATTGTTTACGAAGTAACTCAAGA
>JMBV01000063.1_pt1 | contig 40705 bp, 77 predicted proteins | sample 616531 | NCBI WGS metagenome assembly JMBV01 (sample SAMN02727904, study PRJNA239997) | anaerobic digester metagenome | biome: anaerobic digester; isolation source: mesophilic anaerobic digester inoculated with municipal waste water sludge... | place: Germany: Bielefeld University, CeBiTec ...
TAGGTAGGTGATGCGATCAAAAATGACTTTGATCTTGTGGAGGCATACCCAGACGAAAAATTTAGTTATCAGTCAACGAGTTTCGGCACGCTTGCTTTTTGGCCAACAAGCTGCTCAATAATCCGCGGCGCCATCTAGCTATGTCCGAGGGGGTGTTATCGTGCCTGAATTTCGGTTCTTGGATAAAGCGGATTTTGACAATATGTCGGAATCCCTATTCTCCATCCTTACGGCAAATATGTCCCGAATAGCGCCCACGGGGCGGTCGTATGAGGAAGATTATAATTCCTGGTATGTGGCTGTCAAAGAGGGTCTTGCACAAGACGTGCGCAGGATAATCCTAATTTTTTTCGAATAAGCGGTTAGTTGGTTTTTTTTCAGTATTATACCAGCGGTGTTAAATTCATGATGGAAGAAATTCAAATCCGCACCCAATGGCAAGGTAGGGATGTGTTTCGCGCTTTGTACCGTTTTTTTGATCCCGCTTTTACCTTCTGAACTCCGTGATGTGGAAGCCTATGCACATAAGAACAATGAAAAGTCCCATGGGATTCTGAGACGCCTGGGCTTAGTGGTTGTTGGTGAGAACAAACGTGGCGATAGTTATCATTTCCGGGGGGGACAATATGCTGATCTGCTCCGTTGGCATTTTCAAGACAGTGGCGAAGAAGGGGGGCCATCTGTAAAATGCAAATTTGGAGAATTTCTCAGTTCTTAGAAACAGATCGGCTTTGCTTTACGTTTACCCCCCCCACGGACTGAAGTATTTGGCCCTGCAGGGAAACGGCGGGGAACAGGCGGTGGATTTGCGTGAAAACAATCCGGGGGCGGCCCAAAGCCCACAGAAGAGATTGCTGCTCAAGGAAACTGTCAAGTTTATTGAAACGGGCCGACACGATCTAACTCTCGATCTAACTGAACTTACGGACTTTCAAAAGGCCGTGTTTGATCAGGTTCGCAAAATTACACCGGGGGAAATAGTGACCTATGGTGCAGTTGCTGATCGTATAGGCAAACCGCGAGCAGCGCGAGCGGTGGGCCGGGCAATTTCCAAAAACCCGGTTTCTTATTTTATTCCCACCCACAGGGTGCTGCCCCGGCGCGGGTTGGGCCGCTGCATCAGCGGGGGGGCAGGTTATTTGAGGCAGAAACTGCTGGTCCACGAGGGGCATGATCTTCTTACTTTAGCTGGGCGGCGTTAGGTGGGGGGGCTAACGCCGGTTTTATCGGAACGCGCCGATGATGAAGGGGGGGATAAGATCTTCTTACAGGAGGTGGCTCATGTCAGTTTTAAGAATGGAGCAAGTAACGAAAAGGTTTGGCACTCTTACAGCGTTGGATAGGATTGGCGTTGAGGTAAAATCGGGGGGGAAATTTTTGGATTTATCGGCCCAAACGGCGCCGGAAAAACGACTGCAATTCGTATTTTGTTGGGGGGGCTGCTGCGGGCGACGGCGGGAACGGCCACAGTCTTCGGCAGAGATGCCTGGGCAGATGCGGTGGAAATTCATAAACGAATAGCCTATGTGCCCGGTGAAGTTAATTTATGGCCTAATCTCACGGGCGGGGAAGTGATCGATTTATTTTTGCGCCTGCGCGGGAGTGCTAATAAAGGGCGGCGGGATAGGCTTATAGAGATGTTCGCACTGGAGCCTTCGAAAAAAAATGCAGCACCTACTCCAAGGGCAACCGCCAGAAAGTGGCACTAATCGCTGCTTTTGCGGCTGAAGCGGATTTATACATCCTTGACGAGCCAACCTCCGGCCTTGACCCCTTGATGGAGCGGGTGTTTCAAAAGTGTATTCGGGAAGCAAAAGAAGAGGGCAAAAGCGTATTTCTTTCTAGCCATATTCTTTCGGAAGTTGAAAGGCTATGTGATCGGGTCAGCATCATTCGGCAGGGCAAAATCATTGAGACGGGCACAATGGAAGAACTGCGGCATCTGACGCGCACAAATATCGCGGTGCAAACGGCTAGGCCCATCGAATCTTTGGATAGCGTAGCCGGTGTCCACGATCTAAAATAGCAGAGAACGGTGTTCGTTTTCAGGTAGAAACGGAGCAAATGGGTACGGTGGTGGAATATATCAGCCGGTTTGGCATTCTTTCCCTGAACAGCGCACCCCCCCAACGCTGGAAGACCTATTCATCCATCACTATCGAGATGAGGGGGGGCGGGAAGTAGTGCGTTCTTGCTTTGCTAATATGGGTATTTTAACTAGGTTTAGCCTGCGCAGAGAACGGGTTGGGATTCCCGTTTGGATTATCTCGATAATTGGGGTATCGGTAGCGGTTGCTCTAGCCTTTCCCGCCATTTATCCCCCCCCGGGGCCGGAACGGGATGTGGTGGCAGAAACGCTGCAAAACCCCGCCATGATCTCCATGATCGGGCCCGCTTATGGTATCCGGAATTATCATATGGGTGCAGTAATGGCCCATCAAATGCTTTTGTTTACAGCAGTTGCGGTGGCGATCATGAATATTTTGCTTGGCGTTCGCCATACCAGAAATGATGAAGAGCTGGGGGGGCGGACAGAGCTGATTCGCTCTTTACCGGTGGGTGGGCTTAGTAGCGCCGGGGGGGTGGCACTGCTTATGCTGGCTCTAACTAATTTAGCATTAACTTTAGGATTAGCAGTAGGCCTTGGTATGCTCGGTTTGGAAGGGATGGATTGGAACGGCTCTATTCTTTACGGGGGGGCGGCGGTGGGCGCATGCGGAATGTTTTTGCAGCGGCAACCGTTTTAATTGCACAGCTGACCGAAACAGCCCGAGGTGCGCTGGGTTTTTCTTTTGCGTTTCTGGCACTAAGTTACTTATTGCGGGCAGTTGGTGATGTGGGTACGGAATTACTTTCCCTTGTTTCCCCCCCTTGGGGGTTGGTTTTGCGGGCCCAAATTTATGTGAACAACTACTGGTGGCCTATTTCAATTCTTTTGGGGGTAAGCATTTTTTTTGATCTATTTGGCGTTTCTCCTTAATGCCGGCCGTGATGTGGGAGCCGGCCTGATTGCCGCAAGACCGGGGGGGCGGACCAAGGCTTCCTTTTATCTGCGGGGGGGCCCCTCGGCTTAGCTCTGCGTCTGCAGGGGCCGCGCTAATTGGTTGGGCAGTTGGAATGTTTGTTCTTGGTGCGGTTTACGGGTCTGTTTTTGCGGATATTGATGCTTTTTTTTCAGACCAGCGATATCTTTGAATTACTTTTACCGAGTATTGAGGGGTTTTCGCTCACGGAACAATTTACGGCCACTTTATTGGCGGTAATGACCATGATCGGCCTCATCCCGGTGCTGCTGGCGGTGCTTAAATTAAGGTCAGAGGAGCAGTGCAATCGCACCGAACACTTACTTGCGCTGCCCGTCTCCCGCAAAAGCCTGATGGGCAGCCACATAGCACTAGCGGTATTTACTTCCCTGGTTATGCAGCTGCTGACTGTTCTGGGTTTGTGGCTGGCCGCGTCTGTGGTCATGGCGGAACCGCTTGATTTCGCCTGGCTTTTAAGGGGTGCGGCGGCCTATCTGCCCGTTTATTGGGTAATGATTGGGTTGGCGGCGGTGCTAGTTGGTTTCATCCCTAAGGTTGCAGGCCTAATCTGGCTGCATTTAGGTTATGCGTTTTTGTCGTCTACTTAGGGGGGGTCTGCTTCGCGTACCTGCGTGGATGGTTAAACTAACTGTCTTTGGTTATGTTCCCGATGTTCCTCTGGAGCCAATGGGTGCCCTGCGAACCGCTATTTTACTTCTGGCAGCCGCGTGTTTTATTTTCTTGGGCCTGCTAGGCTATGGACGGCGCGACGTCCACGGCTAGATAATTCATCACCCCCCCGGGAAAGCCTTGTTTTCGGGCGCGGGTTGGCCTCGTCCTTCCCCCCCAACCCTCGTAAGACATGCAATAGAAAAGTCGCGGCCAGCAAAATCATGACCAAATCTGCAATTGGTTGGGACAAGAGCATGCCCCCCCTCCAACCGAATAAGTGATTGAGCAGGAATAATAGGGGAATATAAAAAAATCCCCCCCTGTCTAGCTGCGGTAAGAATAAATGCCTTAATCGGTTGCCCCCCCATGGCTTGGAATGTAGTGGTGCATAGGGTGATTCCACCCATAAAGGGCAGCGAGAAAATCAGAGTTCGCAAGATGGTGGCAGCTGCGGCCTGAACATCATCGAGCGGTGTAAAAGTGCTGACTAAATACGGCGCCGAGATCCACATTGTGAGCAGAAGCCCTAAACCAATCAAGGTGGTGACAATGATTCCTGTTTTAATAAATTCCCGCAGGCGCCTGAAGTTGCCTGAACCATAGTTAAAACCCATCAAAGGCTGGCAGCCGGCGCTGAAGCCCATGAAGATGAAAGTGCCGATTGTCATAAGTTTTAGCGAGATTCCCAGGGCGGCAACTGTGGTGTCTCCATAACCGGCGGCCAGATTATTTTGCACCATTTGGGCTACACTGATCAATGCTTGGCTTGTTGTAACCGGAATGCCAACCGCGAATATTTCCTTTAAGATAGCTGATTCAAAGCCGAAATTGTTGAAGTCTAGATGTAAGAATGTCTTTCGGCGGAGATAACAGGCTAAGAAAAACAATACTGAAAGGGCATTACCCACTACGGTGGCAATGGCGGCACCGGCGATTCCCCCAACCGAAGGTAAAGATAAAGATAGGGTCTAAGATGATGTTGGCAACGGTCCCCCCCAACATCATCCCGATCATAGACAGTTTAGTTGAACCTTCGGCGCGGATTAATTGGCCGAGAACAAAGTTGCCAATAATAAAGCAGCCACCCACCATTAAAATCAGTACGTACTGCAAAGTGAAGCCAAAACTCTGTTCGCTGGCCCCTAATAGATTAGGTATTTGCTTGCGAAAAACAATACCTGCAAGCGCGGTCAAGGCACCGAAGAGGCAGATCAGGAGAATTGCTGTGGCAACGGTTTTTTTCCGCTTCCTCCTTTTTCCCGCACCCAGGCTGCGCGAAAGATAGGAAGCACCGCCCGTGCCGATTAGGCTGGCCAGAGCCATGGTCAAGACAAAGATGGGGCTGGCAAGGCTGCTGGCAGCAAGCTGCAGCTCATCTCCCATTAAACCGATAAAGTAAGTATCAACTAGGTTATAAACAATATTAACCATCATGCCTAATACAACGGGCAGGGACATGGTGAAAATAGCTTTAAGTGGTGGTGCGTCGCGCATAATTTGGATTCTTTTGTCTTCTTTTTCCATTATTCTCCGGCCTCTTTCCATCGTTCAGCCCGTTGGCTGATTTTACTGCAGACATTTCTAAAGATCTCTGCTTCTTGAATGCTCACATCTTGTAACACCATTTCTTCCCAGCCTGCGCAAAGTTGAACCATTTCTTTAATCAGTTCCGTGCCCTTAGGTGTGAGGGAAACAATATTTTCTCGGCGGTTATCAGGATTTTCCTCCCGGGATAAGAAACCCTCGTTCTCCAAAGAGGCCATCATTTTAGCTACATTGCCCTTGTCCATCAGCAGCGCCTTGGCCAGCCGCTCTTGGTTGGTGTGGTGGTGAAGATAAATGTACATGCAGACCGTTTGCTCAATCCCGGTCAATCCCAGAACAGCTCTATGTGCTTGAATAAAGCTTTGCGCACTCTTGGCTATGAGTACTAAATCTTGCATCAGCATGGCAGTAACCCCCCCGCTTCGCTGTATTTTACAACAGTTGTAATTGACAACTTTTAACTCGTTTAACTATAACAGAAAGGCGAGTTATACGTCAACGCTGATTTTTGACGTTTGGCGATTATTTCGCGGCAGTTAGGCATAATAATCTCGGGTGAAATAAATGTCCGAAAAAGAAATAGTCAATTGGTCCGAATTGAAGCACGGCCCATCGCGTTTTTATATTGCCGCGACGGATAAAGGCCTTTGTTATCTGGGCTCTCCCAACGCGCCGTTTCAAGAACTTGCGGTTTGGGTAAGAAAGAAGATTCCTGACGCCGAATTGAGTGAAAATCGGGACGCGCTGGATCCGTATGCGCAGGAATTGACAGAATATTTGGAGGGGGGGAAAAGAAAAGAGTTTTCTCTAAAGTTGGATTTGCGGGGCACTGAATTTCAGCTTCGGGTGTGGCGGGAATTGCTCACAATTCCCTTTGGGCAGACGGCGACCTACACCGAAATAGCCCAAAGGATTGGTAGGGAAGATGCGGTGCGGGCGGTTGGCACGGCCATAGGCGCCAACCCCCGTCCTAATTCCCGTGCCGTGCCACCGCATGTTGGGCAAACATGGGGGGGAATGGAGGGGGGGTTATCGAGGCGGTTTGGAGATGAAGGGCCAACTACTTGAGTTGGAGAAATAACAACAGTTCATTTGTCCGCCGATTAATCCCGGGGGGGATGCTGTTTTTGTGCCGTTTCCATCTCGAACAGATAGGTGCCGGGGGGGCCAGCAGTCTATCTGCTAACGCCGGTTTTGATTTTCTGTCATGTACATTTGTGCCTGTTTTTCCGCATTAAGCAGGGAGTGGATTTGCTCCCACATTTGGTTGAATTTCGGCGAATCTTTCGAGCGCGGCCTGGGCAGGGGGGTTTTCGATTATCCGATGTAGTCGGCCCGGATTGGCCTTTAACACTAGAATTCGATCACCCAAGATTATGGACTCATCGATGTTATGGGTCACAAAGATGATCGTCACCTGTGTTTCCTCCCAAATCCTAATCAGTTCCTTTTGCAGAGCGGAACGGGTAATGGCATCCAGACTGCCGAATGGTTCATCCATGAGTAAAATCTTGGGCCGCACAGAAAGGGCTCGGGCGATGGCAACCCGTTGTTTCATTCCCCCCGATAATTGGTGCGGATAAAAATCCTCAAACCCCTTTAAGCCAACCAGATTAAGATAATAATCCGCGCTAGCCCTTTTTTTTCCGCTTTGCTGCTCAGCCTGGCGGTCACGTTTAAGGCAAAAAGGACATTTTTGCGCACGGTATGCCAGGGAAACAGCTGTTCAAAGTTTTGAAAGACCATCATTCGATCTATGCCCGGCTCGCTGCTTTCCGCTCCGTTTAACATTAACCGGCCGGAGGTGGGCTTTTCAAAGGCGGCTATACAGCGCAGTAGGGTGGATTTGCCGCAACCGGAAGGGCCGATGATATTGATAAACTTACCCATCTCCACCCTAAGGTTGATCCCCCCCTTTAACGCCTCAATAGATTTATGTCTGGTGTAAAAAGTCTTGCTCAGGTTTTCAATAACCAAGCCATTTTCAGTGGACATTTTTTTCACCCCCCCTTATTCTGAGGTCATACCCCCCCAGCGCCTAACGGTACTTGCTTCAATCCATTCGAAGAACAGCCTTTCTACGATAAGGCCCACAATGATGATCACGATTATCCCCCCCCAAAAACGCTTGCGATTTCCATGAAAAAGCGTTTTTTTGTAGATAAACCAACCCAATCCTCCTTCTCCCCCGGAAGCGCCAAAACCATTTCCGCAGCCACAGAGGCCTGCCAGGCTCTGGCCCAGGATACTCTGAGACCCGTTAAAATATGGGGGAAGGCTCCGGGCAGCAGTACTCTGGCAATTAACCCAACACCTTTGAAGCCCAGATTTTGACCGACTTCGATTTGGGTGGTGGGTACTGAACGCAGGCCGGTATGCAAATTTGCTATCAGCGGCCAAACGGAGGAAAACCAGATCACTGCAATAATTGATTGGCCCCCCCGTTCCCAGCCACAAAATGATGATAGGAAGAACGGAGATTCCGGGCAGCGGGTGCAGGATGGCCATTACAGCCTGCACCCAGTCAGAGACAATGGGTGAACAAAGGGCCAAAACCGCGGCCGCAGCCGCGGTGGCAATGGCTAGGCCCAAACCGATTGCGATCAGGTACAGGGAAAAATAGAGCCTGCCCAGGATTTCACCGCTTGCTACATCCGCAATTAAAGTTTGCAGCACATAAGAAAGGCGGGGGGGAAAGAGCAGGGGGGGGAAACCATTGAGTCCTGGCCAGCAGTTCCCAACACAGCATGGCGCCCAGGATAAACAAGAGCTGATTCAGTGTTTTATTGATGCCCTTTTTTTTGTCCGTTTTCATTTCTCGTTTCCCTCCCGGAAGTTACCCCCCCTCGTTTATCTGCCCTGCAATTTTTCTATGTCGGACAAACCGCCTGCACGGCTGCCCACAATGGCCAAAATGTTGTCAAAGGCAATTTCGTCCAGGCTGGCCGGAACGCGGCTGATGTAACCCGCTTCTTTCATGAATTGAGCAAACCCCATCAAACCATAGGGTGCGGTTGTGTAGTTCATACCTTCCCATTCCAAGTATTCTAGTGTTTTTTCCACACTAAGCTTAAATTCGGGAGCGAGTAATTCCGCGGCTGCCGTTTTGTTGCTGTTGATCCAAGCCATCGCTTCACTAATGGCACTGACAAAAACACTGTAGGCAACAGGGCGTTGATCATGAAAATTTTCGGACGCCAGCCCTACGTTAAAACTGAAGGGGGGGTGGCCGAAAATTGCCACATCGTCTACAATCAAACGGAAGCCCGGTTGGGACAGTTCTTCGAATAAGTAGGGGGGGGTGGTGAAATGCGCTTTAATTCCCTTTTGGAGATTAGGGCAGCGCAGGCATCGGGGGGGTGGGGGGGCATGGCAACAATGTTATTATCCAGGGCGTTGGGTGATCCAAGCTGCTGTTCACAGGCCATGGCAAGCAAGATGTGCTGAATACTGCCCGGGGAAGGAACCGCAATTTTGTCCTCCGGTTTGAAATCAGCCAAGCTTTTTATCTCCGGGTCATAGGTCACCAAGCCGATGGGTACTACCACAAAACCTACAGCCACTTTCCACGGACATCCCTTATCCCAGCCGATCAAAAACGGCGGGATACCCATAAAACCAACATCCGCTTCGCCCGAAATCAGTGCCTCCCGGACAGCCCCCCCGCCTGAACCGTATTCTTTCCAAACCGGTTCCACACCGTATTTCTCAAAGATTCCATGGGTCCGGGCCACCATGAGCGGGGGGGCATAGACCAAGCCGAATTGGCCCGCGATCTTGATTTTTCAGCGGGTGCCGCCTGGGTGGGTACTTGCAGCAGGCTCAAGACAATCAGCGTACACAGTGCGAACAGACAAGTCTTTTCATAGCAATTCTCCTTTGCGATTTCCATATCAAAGATACAGATCATTAGTCTCAGAGTATGAGAAAATCTGACTATATGTGTCAGAATTTTAACCCTTTTATTCTATTGTCTTTTCCATGCTTGGGACGAATGTGTTCCGGCTTGTCCGGGGGGGAAACTAGCAGGAATAGCGAAAAGTTTCGCTAAACATAGTAGTATAGTATTAATCCTTTGAAAAGAGTGACACGACATGAAACAAATCCTCTCACTGCTGTACATGGGCTACTTGTTCTTCATCGTTTTGCTCGTGTTTTTCAGCCGCAAGAAGCCTAACCAAAGGTTCAGCTGGATTTTGGTCCTTCTTTTTTTTGCCTGTGATCGGTGTGATTTTTTTATTTTCTCTTGGGCAGTGACATGTACTGGGAGTATAAAAAGAAAAGAATACGCGGGCGCCACAATGCGTTGTTTGTTGAATTGGAACACATTGCTGCCGCAAACGGCAGGTCGGCGGCTGCTGAATTATCGCCTAGGCAGCGCTTCCATGTAAAGTGCTGCGGAAGTGCTCTCTTCTGCGAAAATGACGTTAAAATCTACACTAACGGAAAACCAAAATTCCAGGATTTGTTTGCCGATTTAAGAGCGGCCCAAGATCACATTCATGTTCAGTATTTTACGATCCACAACGATTTAGTGGGGGGGCAGGAACTGATCGGCATTCTGCAGGATAAAGTTCTGCAGGGGGGGGTAGAAGTGAAATTGCTGTATGACAGTTTTGGCTGCTTGTTTACGGGGGGGTGCGCCCGCTTTTTTTTGGGAGTTAAAAAAAGACGGGCGGAAAAGTCCAGGCTGTCAGGCCGTACGCCAGGGCTTTGAATTACCGCAACCACCGTAAGCTTGTTATTGTAGACGGAAAGGTTGGGTATTTGGGAGGCATGAATGCGGGTGAACACTATGGTGAAGGCGTGAAAGGGATGGAATGGCGTGATACTCATATTAGGGTTACCGGCCGTTGTGTCCATGACCTGCAGTATATTTTCTATCCGATTGGATAGCCTCCGCCCGCAAGGGCAGAGTGGGTTTGCGCCGGCTTAAGCATTATTTTCCCCAGCCGGCGAAAAAGGGTGACCTGCAGGCTCAGGTCATTGCTAACGGACTCTACAACAAGCACGTGGATCAAGATGTGATCAACCGCAGTTATTTTAACTTAATTTCTTCTGCCACTGACAGGCTGTGGATTCAAACACCGTATTTCACCCCCTCCGAAGCCATTCTGCAGTCGCTGCAGACATTGGCTTTGCGGGGGGGTGTGGACGTGCGGATCATGACCTCCGCTTATTATGCTTTTGGCGGTTTATTCCATCACAATATTAAAAACTATTATTTCCGCCAGCTTATTGACGCCGGGGGGGTGCGCGTTTTAGGTACAACGGAATTTTGCATGCCAAAACGATGTTGATCGATGCAAATGTGTTGTGCATAGGCACCGTGAACCTTAATGTGCGCAGTTTGGAGAGGGATGACGAATTATTCGTGTACTTTGAGTCGGATCGGTTAACAGAAGAATATGCGGAGATCTCTAGAGCCGATTTTACCAAAAGCCTTGAACTGGATTACGCCAGGTTTAAAAAAACAAACGCTTGGCTCGCGGGCTTTAGAATCAATAGTGTCCTTGTTTTCACCTTTATCCTGACAGCTGCTTCGCAGCGGCGGGCTATTTTGCCCGTACTGTTTTGCTGTAGATTTATGCAAGGGATTGATTGGCGCATGGCGAATTATACCAAATAAGGCGAACAAAAATTAGGCCGGGGGGGGTAAAATGGGTCGTGACTTTTGATGAAATGGAACCGGGCAGAAGACAACGGGTTTTAATTGTGGAAGATGTGCGGCTCAACGCTCAGATTCTTGTTAACGTGCTGCAGGATGAATATGATGTTGCGGTGGCTTATAATGGAATAGAAGCATTGGAAATGGTTAAGGAGCAAATGCCCGATCTGATTTTGCTCGACATTATTATGCCCGAAATGGACGGTTATGCAGTGTGCGAACAGCTGCAAAACGATGCAAAAACTCGGGATATTCCGATTTTGTTCTTGACCGCCTTGGAAGGGGGGGACCAAAACGAGGCTTATGGGCTTGAACTAGGCGCGATGGATTACATTCGCAAGCCTTTTAACGTACCGATCGTGCGGGCTAAGATCCGCAACCATCTTGAACTCAAACGTTATAAAGATCTGCTGAAACGGGACAGCAGAATTGACGGCCTAACGCGCGTCCCCCCCAATCGCCGGCGTTTCGATGAAGCGTATGTAGAAGAACGCTTACGGGCCAAACGCGCCAAAACACCTCTTTCCGTGTTGATGATTGATCTCGATCTTTTCAAACGGTACAACGATACTTATGGCCATCTGCAGGGCGATGATGTGCTCAAACTGGTTGCCAAGACCCTCTATCGTAATTTACAGCGGCCGGGGGGGATCTTTTGGCCCGCTGGGGGGGCGGGGGGGAAGAATTCGTGGCTCTGCTGCCCGATACCGATCAGGCCGGGGGGGCTAAGAATGTGGCCGAAAACTGCGCGCTGCAGTAGCCCAGTTGGCTATTGAACATGAAGCATCAACTGTTGCTCCCGTAGTGACCATTTCGGTGGGGGGGGTCGCGACATCTTTGGTGGCAAAACCGAAAACGTACGATAGACTTCTCCATTGGGCGGATGAGGCGGTGTACAGAGCCAAACACCTGGGCCGGAATCAAGTGGTCTGCTACGAACCCTAAAACCCGCGCACCCCCCCATCTTTTGCATACGATGGGGGGGTTTTCGTCTCCGTTCAACCGCCTGAAAATATATATTAGACCTGACTTGGTGCTGTAAATCTTGCAGCGCTTATTTTCGTAAAAAAAAGAATGGCCCCCCCAATATGCAAGGAGTATGTTATCTGTTTGTGGAATAATTATTTGCAGCACTTGACGGATGTCTAAAAGGGGGGTATGTTGATGTTAAAACTTAATGGCTACAATTTATCGGCCCGGGCAGTTGCCGCAGCGCTCAGAAACAATCTCCCCGTCGCGTTAGACAGTGGGCAGTTGGAAAAGGTTGAACGGGCCAGAAGTTATGTCGAACGACTTTTGACAAAAGGCAAACCGGTTTATGGGATAAATACCGGGTTTGGTAAGCTGTCGGAAACTCGGATTTCCCGTGATAATGTTGCCCACCTGCAGCGCAATCTCATTCTCAGCCACAGCTGCGGAGTGGGCCCGCCTTTGCCGCCGCAGGTAGTTAAAGCAATGATTATTCTAAGGGCGAACGCTTTAATGCAGGGGGGGCATTCAGGTATTAGGGGGGGTGCAGTGATTCAAAGCCTGATAGACTTAGTCAATCGCGGTGTAGTACCTTTTGTTCCCGGCCAGGGTTCGGTGGGCGCCAGCGGCGATCTGGTGCCTTTGGCCCATATGGCGGCCGTTTTAATCGGTGCGGGGGGGCAGGCTTATTATCGCGATGAACTACTGCCGGGCGGAGAAGCGTTGGCTAGGGCCGGGTTAACCCCCGTTACTTTGCAGGCTAAAGAGGGTTTGGCCCTGATTAATGGCACTCAGTGTATGACTGCCTTTGGTGTACACGCCTTATTCGACAGTGAACTCATTTTGAAAACGGCTGATTTGGCCGGTGCCTTGACCCTGGAGGCACTGGAGGGTATCCCGCACAGTTTAGACGAACGGGTTCATGCGTTACGCCCCACCCGGGACAGGTTGCGGTCGCCCGCAATTTGCGCCGCGTGTTAGAGGGCAGCGGCCTTGTTTATCGCAAAGAAACAAATAAGGTGCAAGATGCATATTCGCTGCGCTGTATACCCCAGGTGCACGGCGCATCGCGTGATGCCTACCACTATGTTGAAAATGTGCTCGGTACCGAGATCAACTCCGTTACGGACAACCCCCCCGTTTTATTCCCGGAGGATGATACCGTTATTTCAGCCGGTAACTTTCACGGCCAGCCTGTGGCCTTGGCTTTGGATTTTCTGGGCATTGCCCTGGCGGAAATGGCGAATATTTCGGAGCGGCGCATCGAGAGGCTTGTTAATCCGCAGCTCAGCGGTCTGCCTCCTTTTTTTATCCGCCTCAAGTGGCCTTAATTCCGGTTATATGATCATTCAGTATACTGCCGCCGCCCTCGTTTCGGAGAACAAAGTATTAGCTCACCCCGCCTCGGTGGATTCTATACCCACCTCCGCTAATCAGGAAGACCATGTGAGTATGGGCAGCGTCAGTGCGCGCAAACTGCACAGTATTGTGGCTAATGTGCAAAATGTGCTGGCTATTGAATTGTTGTGCGCTTGCCAGGCCTTGGAATTTCGTGAGCGCGAAAAATTGGCACCGGTCACGGCAGGCGTTTATGCGTTAGTGCGGGAGCATATTCCCCCCCGCTAAAGAAGATCGTTATTTAGAGCCGGAGATCAGAAAATGAGAGAATTGATCACCTCCGGCGAAATCTTGTGGGCAGTAGAAAACATTATTGGAGAATTGGAATAGGAGGAAATGACGATGATTAGGGCTCCACGCGGTTCGAAGTTAACTTGTAAAGGGTGGCATCAGGAAGCGGCATTGCGGATGCTCATGAACAATCTGGATCCGGAAGTGGCCGAAAGGCCCCCCCAGGATTTGGTAGTGTACGGCGGCAGCGGCAAGGCTGCTCGCAATTGGGATAGTTATGAGGCAATAGTACGCACCTTAAAAGACCTGGAAAACGACGAGACCTTATTGGTGCAGTCCGGGAAACCCATCGGTGTGTTCAAACGACACCCCAGTCGCCCCCCCGCGTGCTGTTGGCCAATTCTAATTTGGTTCCGGCTTGGGGGAACTGGGAGCATTTCCGGGAATTAGAACGGAAAGGCTTAATCATGTTTGGCCAGATGACGGCAGGCAGCTGGATTTATATTGGTACCCAGGGGGGGATTTTGCAGGGAACATATGAGACACTGGCGGAATTGGCCGAACAGCATTTCGACGGCACACTAAAGGGGGGGCGCTTGGTACTCACGGCCGGATTAGGCGGCATGGGCGGGGCGCAGCCTTAGCGGTCACTATGAACGGCGGAGTGGCGATTGTGGTTGAGGTGGATCCGGAGAGAATCGAAAAACGCTTGGCTACCAGGTACTGCCAGGTTTCCACGGACGATTTCGACGAGGCGCTGCGTTTGGCAAAAGAGGCCCAGGCTAAAGGAGAAGCCTTATCCATAGGCCTGTTGGGAAATGCGGCGGATGTTTTGCCCGAGTTTGTTAAACGGGGCGTCGTGCCCGATGTGGTTACCGATCAGACTTCAGCCCACGATCCCCCCCTTAACGGTTATATTCCCGCGGGCCTCAGCCTTGAACAGGCGGCGGAACTGCGGAAAAACGATCCGGATCAATACATTAAACGGGCTAAGGAGTCAATGGGCGCCCATGTCCGGGCTATGCTCGAACTGCAGGCACGAGGCGCGGTCGTCTTCGATTACGGTAATAACATTAGGCAGCAGGCCCAGGATGTGGGCGTTGCCAATGCTTTTGATTTTCCCGGATTTGTGCCCGCCTACATCAGGCCTTTGTTCTGTGAAGGCAAGGGGGGGCCTTTCCGCTGGGTGGCGCTCTCGGGTGAGGAAAGCGATATTCACAAAATTGATGAAATGCTGTGCCGGGAATTTTCTGATAATGAACGTCTCGTGCGCTGGGTTAGAATGGCCCAAGAACAGGTCGCTTTTCAGGGCCTACCTTCCCGCATCTGCTGGCTGGGTTATGGCGAACGGGCAAGATTTGGCCTATTGATAAATGAAATGGTGCGTACCGGCGAACTGTGTGCACCCATTGTGATCGGTAGGGATCATCTTGATGCAGGCTCGGTGGCCTCGCCCCCATCGTGAAACAGAAGCGATGCGTGATGGCAGCGATGCGGTGGCGGACTGGCCCATTCTTAACGCATTAGTCAATGCTTGTGCCGGAGCCAGCTGGGTCTCTGTCCATCACGGCGGCGGGGGGGTGGGCATTGGTTATTCCATTCATGCGGGCATGGTTGTGGTAGCGGATGGCACACCTGAAGGGGGGCAGCCCGTTTAGAGCGCGTGTTAACTTCAGATCCTGGCACGGGCGTTGCGCGCCATGTTGATGCAGGTTATGAAATAGCCATTAAAACGGCTCACGAGAAAAAGATTAAAATTCCGATGCTGCCGAAACTTTAGAAGGGAGATCAATAATGACTCAAATTGTGCAATGCGTGCCCAATATTAGTGAAGGGCGCCGATCGGATGTGGTGGAAAAATAATCGATCAGGTGCGCCAAACTGATGGGGGGGTACGCCTGCTTGATTATTCCTCCGATCATGATCACAACCGTACCGTAATTACCTATGTGGGAACACTGGCCGCTGTTTTGGAAGCCAGTTTTCGCCTAACAAAGGAAGCGGTGTGCCACATAAACATGGAGAAACACCAAGGGGGGGCCCACCTCGCATCGGGGGGGCGGTAGACGTAATTCCCTTAATTCCCATTGACAACGTCACCATGGAGGAGTGTGTTCAAGCGGCAAGGAAATTGGGCGAGAGAATATTTGCCGAATTGGATGTTCCCGTGTACCTCTATGGTGAAGCGGCTACGACCGCGGAGCGCAAGAACCTGAGCAATATTCGCCGGGGACAGTATGAAGGTTTGAAACAAACGGTGCAGGAAGAAAAACGCCACCCTGATTTTGGCCCTCCAAAGCTGCATCCTTCTGCCGGGGCCGTGGTCGTGGGTGCGCGCATGCCCTTGATTGCTTTTAATGTAAATTTAGGCACTGAAAAAAAAGAAATTGCGGATCGGATTGCCAGAGCTGTGCGCGAGAGCAATGGGGGGTTTTAAGCACGTGAAGGGTATGGGTGTAGTGCTGGAGGAACGGGGTGAGGTGCAAGTATCCATGAACCTGGAGAATTATCTTACCACACCCATTTATCGTGTCTTGGAGACGATTAGGCGGGAAGCGTCCCGCTACGGTGTGGCGGTGGTGGGCACTGAACTAGTGGGGGGGCTAGTTCCTCAGCAAGCCTTGGTGGATGTGGCAGAGTGGTATCTGCAGCTGGAGAGATTCAAAGCGGAGCAAGTTTTGGAAAACCGGCTGCGTTAGGAGGGAAGCCCAATGACGGGTAAGACCACGGTAAATCTTTTGATTAAGGGCGGCCAGGTGGTTACAGCGCCCCCGGGCGGCTACCCGGTGCGGGGGGGAAAACGACTCGCAGAACTGACTGTCATCGAGGACGGCTGGGTCGCCTGCGCGGGTGACACAATCGCCGCGGTGGGCAGTGGAGAGGAAGTCCGGGCCCGTATTAGCACTACACCTGCGACAAAAGTGATCGAAGCGGCGGGGGGGCATGTCATTACACCCGGCCTGATTGACGCCCATACGCACCTTATTTTGGCGGCAGCAGAGAAATGAGTTTACATGCGAGCCCGGGGGGGTGCGGAATACATGGAAATAATGGAGGCGGGCGGCGGTATAGCCAGCTCAGTCAAGGCGACTCGTGCCGCCTCCTTGCAAGAACTAGTGGCAACCGGCCGGCAGCGGTTGGAGTGGATGCTCGCTTTAGGTGTCACCACAGTGGAATGTAAAAGCGGCTATGGCCTTGATCTAGAGACGGAACTAAAACAGCTCAAAGCGGTAGACGTTCTCGCTAAAGAGCAGCCGGTGGAACTTGTCTCTACTTTCATGGGGGGGCCCATGCCTGGCCAAAGGAATTTAAGGATGATCAGGCAGGCTACGTTGAATTTCTAGTGAACACAGTCTTGCCCCCCCGGGTTCGCGATGAGAATCTGGCAGAATACGTTGATGTGTTTTGCGAAACGGGTGTTTTTTTTCGGTGGAACAAAGCCGGCGGATCTTGACTAAAGCGCAAAAACTGGGTTTTGAGGTTCGGATTCATGCAGAAGAGATGAGCACCCTGGGCGGGGGGGCCGAATTGGCCGCGGAAGTAGGTGCGGCCAGCGCCGATCACCTCTTGATGATCTCGGACGCGGGTATTACTGCCTTGGCGGACAGCGATGTGGTTCCCGTACTGCTGCCTGCAACTGCCTTCTCTCTGCGCAAACGATATGCCCCCCCGGCCCGAAAAATGATTGAAGCGGGATTGCCCATTGCTTTAGCTACAGATTTTAATCCGGGTTCCTGTCCTACGGCTAATTTGGCTTTAGTCATGTCTATCGCCTGTTTATACATGGCTATGACCCCCCCGGAAGAAGTGTTTAATGCGGTTACAATCAATGCTGCCCATTCACTGCGGCGAGCGCACCGCCTGGGCAGTTTGGAAGCGGGCAAACAGGCTGATCTCGTTATTTTTGCAGTTGATAACTACAAGCAGATTCCCTATTATTTCGGTGTTAATCTGGCTGCGACAGTTGTTAAAGCGGGTAAAATAGTGAAGAACGGGTGGTAGAATGTTGACCGATTTGAAAGTGGAAGAATTTATAAAGGAAGTGGGGTCCAATCAACCGGCTCCGGGCGGCGGCAGCTGTTCCGCTCTGGCGGGGGGGGCCTTGGCGGCATCGTTGGCACAGATGGTTGCCCATTTAAGCGGCGAGGCACATGCCGATGTTGTTCCGAATGCTCGAGTGATAGCTGATCGCCTGCGGCATTTGACCAATCGCGATACTGAGGCTTTCAATCTTGTGGTGGCTGCCTACAGATTGCCTAGGCGGACGGAACAGGAAAAGAAAGAGCGCCGTGCCGCCATTCAGGCGGGAACGCGAATGGCCACTGAGGTGCCCTTGCAGGTTATGGAAGTATCTCTGCAGGCGCTTGTCTTAGCTAAGGAAATGGCCTTGCATGGCAACCCCAACACAATCAGCGATGCGGGAGTAGCCGGGCTGCTGGCCGCGGCGGGCTGCAGGGGGGGCGCGGCGTATAACGTTTTAATTAATTTGCCTGGGTTAAAGGATCGGGAATTTGCGGCAGAAGCCAAACACCGCTTGGATGAAATTCTGGCGTCTGTGGATCGATTGGACACAGAGATTAAGGAACACGTCAACCGAGCCTTAAAAGACTCCTGAAGGGTGGCGGGCGCGCCTAATGCTGACCAATAATCTTGACATGGCCGGGCCACTAGTGCTAAAATTAAAAGTACTTATGAACATAAACGAAGGCAGTGAAGGATTCAGTAGCGTGCCGCGGGTAGACTAGAGAGCGGGCTGGATGGTGAAAAGCCCGAAGAGCGCGGGATTGCGAATTACACTCCGGAGCCTTGAACAGGCAGCTGTTCCGGTTCCCATCCGTTAGCATGGCAGAAGGCACAATAGTGCGAATTAAGGTGGTACCACGGGTTCTCTCGTCCTTAGCAGCGAGGGAACCTTTATTATATTAGGGGGGGGAATTAATCATGTCCAACGTATTTGATCTTTTGCAGGAGCGGGGGGGCTTTGTCGAACAGAGTACCCATCCTGAAGAGTTGCGGGAGCTTTTGGGCCGGGAGTCCGTCACTTTTTATATCGGGTTTGATGCGACCGCACCCAGTTTGACGCTGGGCCATCTAATCCCGATTTTAAGTATGCTGTACCTGTATCGGGCGGGCCACCGGCCTATATTTCTTCTGGGCGGCGGTACCACCATGATCGGGGGGGATCCATCGGGCAAATCGGAAATGCGCCAGCTGCTGACAGCCGAAACGATTGAGGCTAATGTGGCCAGTTTTAAAAGGCAGTTGGGAAAGTTCGTTAATTTTGAGGACGGATCTGCAATTGTGGTCAATAACGCGGATTGGCTTTTGGATCTTAACTTCATGGAATTCATGCGCGATGTGGGCAGGCACTTCTCGGTTAACCGCCTGCTGGGTATGGAGGCTTACCGCTCTCGACTAGAGGCGGGCCTCACCTTCTTAGAATTCAGCTACATCTTGACTCAGTCCTATGATTTTCTGGAGCTCTTTCGCCGTTATAACTGTCGTCTGCAGATGGGCGGCAATGATCAATGGTCCAACATTCTTGGTGGTTATGAACTGGTACGCAGAGTTGAGGGGGGGAGCCTGTTTATGGCCTGACGCTTACTTTGCTTACTACTAGTACGGGCACGAAAATGGGCAAAACGGAGGCGGGTACGATTTGGCTCGATGCTGAACGCACCTCACCCTACGATTTTTCCAATACCTGCGTAATATTGACGATGCAGATGTGGGCAATGCGCTGGGGGGGCTTTTAACATTTTTGCCCCTGGCGGAAGTGCGCAGGCTGAGTGCTTTAGAAGGCTCTGCAATAAACGAGGCTAAGGAGATCCTAGCTTTTGAAGTGACAAAATTTGTCCACGGTGAAGAAGAAGCGCAAAAAGCACTGGCTACAGCCCGCACTCTTTTCGGCGGCGGCGGCAGCGATGAAAACATGCCTTCCACCGTTATCGACGCCGAGGTGTTGGCGGCGGGAATTGATATTTTGACCCTTTTAACCCTGACCGAACTTGTGAGCAGCCGCAGCGAAGGACGGCGTTTGATCGAACAAGGAGGATTGACCTGCGGGGGGGAAGAACGGGTGGATGAATTCGAACGGATTATTACCGCCGATGATTTCAACCGAGGCGAACTTGTGCTGCGCCGAGGTAAGAAGGTCTACCATCGTGTGGTTGTTGAATAAGCCACTTCACTGCAAAAAGCTAGGTGAAATCCTAGCTTTTTTTGTTGACTAATAAATAGTTTTGCAGTAGAATAGTTTGCAGTCCTAATTATTTTGTGTACTAACAGTAGAGGATGATCGGCTATGGACGAAAAGGACCTGGTGATGCAGTTTATTGAAACGCTGGAAGGATTGCGCAGGTACCGGCGCTGGTACCGTGATCATTCCATTCCTATCCGCAAGAATGAAATGATGCTGCTTATGTTTCTGGTTTACCACTTACCGGACGATGCATTGGGGGGGCTGCAACCTTCTGAATTAGGGAAAATGCTGCGGCTGACTCGGCCCACCATAACCGCGCTGGTCAACTCCCTGGAGGAGCAGCGTTATGTTGTGCGCATCAACGATGAAGAGGACCGCCGCGTTGTTTTTGTCAGGCCCACTGAGCAGGGGGCACAGTTGGTGAACCGGGCCCAGGAAAGTTTTGCCACGAACATAGCTGAGTTGGTTCAATTTTTGGGGGAAAAGATGCTCAAGAGCTGCTCCGCATTATGGGTAAAGTTAGGCAGTTCATGGATCATCGCAAAGCTAATCAAGATAGGGGTACGAAAGAATGTGGAGACTGAGAAAGCATGTGAAACCGTATTTACCATCCGCGTTGGTAGTTATGCTATTGGTATTTCTAGAAGTGATGACAACTTTAAAACTGCCCGATCTAATGAGCGAAATCGTTGACGCGGGGGGGATTGCCAGGGGGGGCAACATCCCCCTAATTTGGCGAACGGGCGGTACGATGCTGTTGGTGGCATTGGCCGGCATTGCCTGTTCTATCGGGGGGGCAGCTTTCTTGCCTCCCGAGCTTCGACCGCCTTCGGGCGTGATCTGCGCCGGGCTGTTTTTTTCTCATGTAGAAGAATTCGCCCCCCCCAAGAATTTAATAATTTCGGCACAGCGTCACTCATTACCCGCACTACAAATGATGTACAGCAAATGCAAATGATGTTTTTAATGAGTATGCGTATGGCCCTGCGCGCACCATTGATGGCCTTGGGCGGCGTGTTAATGGTGATCAAAAAAAGACAGCGGGCTGGCCTTGATTTTACTGGCCTTGATTCCCGTCATATTTTTGATTGTGGGCCTGGTCATGGTCAAAGGCACCCCCCCGTTATTTAGGAGCCTGCAGAAAAAAACTGGACCGGCTCAATCAGGTTTGCGGGAGCAGTTGATGGGTGTGCGAGTTATTAGGGCCTTCGACCGAGGATCCTACGAGCAGGAGCGTTTTAACGAAGCCAACCTTGACTTAACGACCACCGCCTTAAGGGTGAATCGAATGATGGTTACTTTGGCCCCCCCTTAAATGGCTTGCTGATCAATTTTACCACAATTGCCATCATCTGGTTTGGTGCTAAGCGTATTGATTTAGGTGTAATGCAAGTGGGGGGGATATGATGGCTTTCTTGCAGTATGCTATGCAGATTCTGTGGGCAATCATGATGCTTTCCATCCTCTTTGTCATGCTGCCGCGGGCTTCCGCTTCCGCGGAACGGTTGGTAGAGGTGTTTGAGACAAAGCCTACTATCCAAGATCCCGATGAGCCCCGGACAGTCGAATCCTTCACGGGTGTGGTAGAATTTGACAACGTAACGTTTTCGTACCCCGGTGCGGAGGCGCCGGTGCTAAGCGGCATTACCTTCCGGGCGGAGCCGGGCAAGACCACCGCCATCATTGGAGGCACAGGTTCGGGCAAATCCACCATTTTGGATTTGGTTCCCCCCCGCTTTTACGATCCACAGCAGGGGAAAATTACGTTGGACGGCATTGATCTGCGCGATCTGCCACAGCGCGAACTGCGGCAGGTGTTAGGCTATGTCCCGCAGCAAGCGGTGTTGTTTTCGGGCACGGTGGCGGAGAACATCCGCGGGGGTAAGCAGGATGCCACCGCCGGCGAAGTGACAGAAGCGGCTCGGATCGCTCAGGCGGAGCAATTCGTGCTGGACAGAGATGGGGGCTTCCAAAGTTATATTGCGCAGGGGGGGCACAAATGTCTCGGGCGGCCAGAAACAGAGACTGTCCATAGCCAGGGCCATAGTGCGCAGGCCCCCCCGTGTCTATTTACTGGATGATACATTTTCTGCTTTGGATTATAAAACGGATGCGCGTCTAAGAACGGAATTAGCGCAGCATGCCGCGGATGCCGCCGTAATCGTAGTGGCGCAAAGGGTAAGCACCATTTTGCATGCCGATCAAATTATTGTGTTGGAAAACGGTGAGATTGTGGGCCGTGGGACCCACCAGGAACTATTGACTCAGTGCCGGGTCTATCAAGAAATTGTAGCGTCGCAACTGGGTGAGGAGGCGGTATCGTGAGCAGAGAAAGACAAAATCAAACACAGCAGACGACGCAAGCGCCGAGAAGGCCCGGGGGGGAAGGGGGGGCGGAGGTTTTGGCCCCAGGGGGGGATTGGCAGGCCGGTCGAGAAAGCTAAAGACTTTAAGGGAACCCTGCGCAGGCTGCTGCGCTATATGCGGCCTCACGCATTCAGCCTTATAGCGGTTTTTGTGTTCACTGTCTTGGCTACTCTATTTAGTATCCTAAGCCCGAAAATCATGGGCCAGGCTACTACGATTTTATTTGAAGGCATGCTCGGCCGTATGCGGGGGGGTATTGCCGATGCGGGCATTGATTATGCAGCTATTGGGCGGATTTTGATCGTTTTAAGCGGCGTTTATGTGCTGAGCACAATCTTTAGCTATCTGCAGCAGATAGTGATGGTCAATGTTTCACAAAAAAACGGTATATAAGATGAGGGAGGACATCAGCCAAAAAAAATGGCGCGCCTGCCCTTGAAATACTATGACGCAACTGCCCACGGGGGGGATGTTCTCAGCCGGGTCACTAATGATGTAGATACGGTGAGCCAGAGTCTGCAGCAGAGTGTGACCCAGATGATCAGCTCTATCATCAGCATTACCGGTGCAATCGTGATCATGCTCACGATCAGCCCGCTGCTGACCCTGATTTCCCTGGGGATGCTCCCTATCAGTGTGGCCATCAGCGTTTTCATCGCTTCGCGGTCTCAGAAATTTTTCAAAAAGCAGCAGGAAATTCTTGGTGACTTAAATGGGCATGTGGAAGAAATCTATACCGGTCACACAATTGTGAAAGCATACGGTTTGGAGCGGAATGCCATTGCTGAATTCGCTCTTGTGAACGAGGATCTTTATGATAATAGCTGGAAGGCCCAGTTTATCTCAGGCACGATCATGCCCTTGATTCGTTTTGTCGGTAACATTGGTTATGTGGCTATCGCGGTCATAGGCGGAGTTTTTGCCTCGCAGGGCACCATCACAATCGGTGACATTCAAGCTTTCATTCAGTACAGCCGGCAGTTCACCATGCCCATTACGCAAATGGCAAGTATCGTCAATGTCATGCAGTCCACCATTGCCGCGGCTGAACGGGTGTTTGAGCTTTTGGATGAAGAGGAAGAGGCTGCGGATCGCCCCCCGATGCTCTCGTGTTAAGTGAACCGCGGGGGGCAATTAGCCTTCAAAACGTGAGTTTTGGCTATCGTTCCGGCCAAACGGTTATTAAGGACCTCAACCTTGATGTGCAGCCGGGGCAGCTAGTGGCCATAGTGGGCCCCCCCACCGGGGGGGCCGGTAAGACCACCTTGGTCAACCTCTTGATGCGGTTTTATGATCTTAACGGGGGGGGCAGTATTACTTTTGACGGTGAAAATATAGTCAATTACAAGCGGGGGGGCTCCTTGCGCACGGCGTTTGGTATGGTGCTACAGGACACTTGGCTTTTTGAGGGCACGATTAAAGAAAACGTTGCTTATGGCCGTTTGGGCGTTAGTGACCGCGAAATAGAAAAAGCGGCACAGGCCGCTTGCGTCGATCATTTTATTCGCACTCTACCCAACGGGTATGATACAATCTTAGCGGAAGATGCCGCGGGTATCTCCCAGGGGCAAAAACAATTGCTTACCATAGCTAGGGCTATTTTAGCGGATCCGGCCGTTCTTATCTTGGATGAGGCGACCAGTTCGGTAGACACTCGCACCGAAAGATTGATTCAAGAGGCAATGTCTAAGTTGATGGAAGGGCGCACGAGCTTTGTAATTGCGCATCGGCTATCTACAATTCTTGACGCCGATCGAATTTTGGTCATCAACGAAGGAGAAATCGTAGAACAGGGAACACACAAGGAGCTGTTGGCCCAAGAAGGCTTTTACGCCGAGCTTTATAACAGTCAATTCGCGGCGGAATTAGCCGAACATGTCAGTTAGCTTGGGAATGCTCAATAAATTCAATAATCCTACCGATGATCCGTTCGTTATATGGGGGGGCGACGACCGGTACGTTATGGGTCCCCCTTTTCCAGCCAAAAGCATTCCTTATTCAGGGATGAAAGGCGCCGATGAATGATCTTCGCACTCGCGGGGGGGCGCACCGTTTGATCGTCTTTGGTTTGAATAATTAGGGCCGGCGCTGTGACCTGGCCCAGGATAGCTTTGGTGTTGGCTGCCAAACGCTGGAGTTCGGCCACGGCCGCAACCGGAAAATAGGGGGGGTAATGGAGCAAATACTGTTGTTGCTCCGGGGGGGCCGTTCCCTAGGCGAGCCCGAAACATAGGTCTTAAAGTGTTTCAGCAGCCAGGCCAGGTGGGTTTTGCGGTTGGAGGGCTTAAGCGCGGCCGCAATAGTGACCACGCCTTCCACTTTGTTGCGGGCCGCCATTTGCAGCGCTAGTAGGCCGCCCATGGAATGGCCGATCACTATAATCTTTTACATGTCTTTTTGAGTTCATTAATGCCCTGTTGGGCCGAATCAATCCAGTCCCGGTGGGTGATGGGCAGCAAATCCTCCGGCTGCGTGCCGTGGCCGGCCAGGAGGATACCCAAGGTGGTATAATTGTTTGCTGCGAGCGCTTCGCCGATGACGCGCAATTCCGCGGGTGTGCTGGTGAAGCCGTGGATTAGTAAACAGCCCACCGAAGTGCCGGGATAATAGTAGGGAAGTTTGAGTGCTGTCATCCTTTTCTCCTTCTGTTTGTTGATTATAACACAAGTTTAACACGCCTAATATTGAAAGGCAAATAGATAATATGTTTTTACAACCGAGAGGTGGGTTTGGTGTCACGTGTAGTGGTAGGTATGTCAGGGGGGGCGTTGATTCTTCGGTTGCCGCCTTGGTGCTTAAGGAAGCCGGTTACGAGGTAATCGGGATATTCATGAAAACTGGGATGAAGTGGACGAGAGGGGGGGATTTGCACCGCGGATGTCGATTACGACGATGTCCGACGGGTTTGCGAGCAGATCGGCATCCCCTATTATTCTGTAAATTTTGAGCGTGAATACTGGGACCGGGTTTTGTCTATTTCCTCAACGAATATAAGAAAGGGCGCACGCCCAATCCGGATGTGATGTGCAATAAAGAAATCAAGTTTAAGGCCTTTCTGGACAAGGCGCTGCACCTCAACGCGGATTATTTGGCAACGGGCCATTATGCCCGAATTGGGCCGGCAAACGGCCTTTTTCAGCTGCTGCGGGGGGGCGTCGATGAAAATAAGGATCAATCCTATTTTCTTTACGTCCTGGGCCAAGAGCAGCTGGCCAAGGCCTTATTTCCGGTTGGGCATCTTACTAAGAACGGAGTGCGGCAGATTGCGGCTCGAGCTGGATTAGCCACCGCGGAAAAAAAGGACAGCACAGGCATTTGTTTTATCGGCGAAAAGATTTTAAAGAGTTCCTTTCCCAATATCTGCCTGCTCAGCCCGGCGAAATGAGGACCCGGATGGTGTGCTTAAGGGGCGTCATGATGGGTTGATGTATTACACTCTTGGCCAGCGTAAAGGGCTGGGTATTGGGGGGGGTGCAGGTGAACCGTGGTTCGTGGCGGGTAAGGATCTTGCGGCCAACACACTGCTGGTGGTGCAGGGGCATGATCACCCCCCCGCTTTGTTCAGCAGCGGCCTTAGCGCATTAGATCTACATTGGATCAGCGGGCGGGCACCTGCGCAGCGTTTTGACTGCACCGCTAAATTCCGCTATAGGCAGCCGGATCAGCCGGTTACGGTGCAACTGACAAAAGACGGGGGGGCAGAAGTTGAATTTTGGACGAAACAGCGGGCCATCACCCCCCCCGGGCAGGCCGTTGTGTTTTATCAAGGCCCGGTCTGTCTGGGTGGGGGGGACAATTGAGCATGCTTGGTAGTGGGGGGCTTAAAGATGCTGGTGGGCACGCTATTTATTGAAGTTCATATTCCGGGGGGGGCCTGCTCGTTGAAGGATAAACGGCGGGTTGTCCAAAGTATGGTGCGCCGGGTGCAGCATCGCTTCAATGTTTCCATCGCGGAGATCAATAATGAGAACAAATGGCAGCGAGCGAACATTGGCGTCAGCATGGTGGGCGATGACTGGGATTATATTCAGAGACAGTTACAATTGTTAATCAATTATTTAGACGCGGAGCCGCGCTGGGACATTGTTCGGATTGAAACGGATCGCCGCTGAAAGGATATTTAGAGGCGGTGGTGAATGATAAATCGAGGACACCACGCAAGCGGGAGGGATTTATTGCAGGAAAAGATTGCGATTATGACGGACAGTACAAGTGACATTCCACAGCATATTGTCGAACAATATAACATCCAGATAGTACCCCTGAGAATACTGTTTGGTGATCAAGAATATAAAGATCGTCTTGAAATTTCGGCGGACGAAGTTTACGCTAGGCTGTCCACCGAGGTGCCCACGACATCGCTTCCCGCGCCAGGGGGGGATGTGCTGGCCATTTTCGAGCGGCTGAAGGAGGAGGGCTTTACCCATGTAGTGGCTATCCATATTTCCTCCGGGCTGAGCGGCACCGCACAAATGATTGAAAATTTAGCCCGCGGCGTGCAGGGCTTAATCATTCGCGTCATTGATTCGAAAAACATCTCCATGGGACTTGGTTATACTGTGATTGAGGCGGCGCGTAAATTAGCGAAGGATGCAGACTTTGAAGCGGTCTGCGATCACGTGCAGACAATGCTGAAGAAAATGAAAGTGTTTTGTCCTGGAGACGTTGGAATATTTACAGAGGGGGGGGTAGAATCGGAAGAGTCGCGGGTACGCTCGGGCAAATCTTGCGGATCAAGCCTATTATCACAGTCAATGCAGAGGGTGTTTATGAGACCTATGCTAGGGTTAGGGGGGGCGCGGGCAGTCACTGGACAGGCTATTTGCAACCGTCAAACAATACCTGGCAGGGCCCATGCATAATTTGGCTGTTTGTCATGGCGCCGCGAAAGAAGAAGCGCAGGACTTAATCAAGCGGATTAAGGAATTGGGCAACCTGGGTGAACTGCTTACATCGCATGTCAGCCCGGTTATTGGCGTTCATACCGGGCCCGGTACGCTTGGATTGGTTCTTTATGAAACGGAATGATACAATTTCAATAGGAGGTTGGTATGCAGATGGCTGATCACAATTTACTTACCAGACTAGATAACATTTTGCAGCGTCCTACAACGCATCACAATCTATCCGCAGCCCGTCTGGCTGAAGTGGCGGTCTGCCGGGGTGAGGGCAAACTCTCTTCCGCGGGGGCGCTATCCACATCAACGGGAAAATACAGCGGTCGGTCACCGAATGACAAGTTTATTGTATTAGATGATCTAACAAGAGACACTGTTGCTTGGGGGCCTGTCAACGTTCCGATTTCGGAAGAAAAATTTTGGCGGCTCTACCGCCTTGCGGTGGACTATTTGGAAGATCAAAAGGAACTATTTGTGTTCGATGGTTACGTTGGTGCCGAACCGGAGCACCAAATGGCCTTACGGGTGATCAACGAGCTCGCTTGGCAGAATTTATTCTCGAGGCAATTATTTATTCGTCCTAAACGGGCCGAACTTGATGCACACGAACCGCAATTTACAGTGATTGCGGCGCCCGGGCTTACAGTTGATGCTGAGGAGTATGGGACCAATTCTGAGGCGTTTGTGGTCGTATCGTTTACCGAGCGGATAGTTTTAATCGGCGGTTCGGGCTACGCGGGCGAAATCAAAAATCAATTTTTCTGTAATGAATTACCTGCTGCCCCAACAAGGTGTGCTGCCCATGCACTGTTCGGCCAACGTGGGCGAAGACGGCAAGAGTGCTCTGTTTTTGGCCTCTCCGGTACAGGCAAAACAACCCTATCCGCCGATCCGAAACGCAGTTTAGTAGGCGATGATGAACATGGCTGGTTCGAACGGGGAATCTTCAATTTGGAAGGCGGCTGTTACGCAAAATGCATCAACTTGTCCAGAAAACATGAGCCTCAGATATGGGATGCCCTGCGGTTTGGCGCTGTTTTAGAAAATGTCGTTTTAGATCCTATTGAGCATGTGCCCGACTTCGACGATGGCTCGCTAACTGAAAATACGCGCGGGGGGGCGTATCCTTTGGAGTATATTCCCGGCCGTATTGATCCCAGTGTAGCGGATCATCCCGGCGCGGTGGTTTTCTTGACCGCCGACGCCTTCGGTGTGCTGCCCCCCCCATCAGTATTCTCGAGGACGAACAGATCATGTATCATTTCATCTCCGGTTATACCAGTAAGCTGGCAGGTACCGAGCGGGGCATTGACGAACCTGAAGCGACTTTTTCCGCTTGCTTCGGCGAACCGTTTTTGCCGCTCAGCCCCCCCTTGAAATATGCGGAAATGCTGAAGGACAAGGTCAATAAGCATGGCGCAAAGGTCTATCTAATTAACACAGGTTGGTCCGGCGGCCCTTACGGAGTTGGCGAGCGCATTGCGCTTAAACACACCAGACAGATGGTAACGGTTGCTTTATCGGGCCGGTTAGCCGGCGTTGAAACCCGCGTTGATCCGATCTTTGGTTTCAAAGTACCCCCCCTGAGCTGCCCGGGTGTTCCTGCGGAGATTTTGGATCCGAAGCAAACCTGGAGTGACCCTATCGCCTACGATGTTAAAGCGCGGGAGTTGGCACAAGCGTTTCAGAAAAACTTCACAAAGAAATATGCCGACTTGGCACCTGAAGTTCGCCGGGCCGGACCTACTCTAACCGAGGATTAATCATAATGGTGCAGAACGCCCCCCCGGGGGTGTTCTGCGCCTTTCTTCAATTTGGGGTGAAAGACTTGCTGACTGTAATTGTGGATGCGGATGCCTGTCCTAGGGCGTGCCTTGCCATACTGCGCCGCAATAATAAACTGTGGGGGCTTTAGGCTGCTGACAGTGGCCTCTGTCGATCATCACATTGATCATGCCGATCATATTACGGTTGGCAAGGGTGCCGACGCAGCCGATCTTGCTGTGGTCAATAATACGCACCGGGGGGGCGATATCGTCATTACCCAAGATTGGGGGGGCTTAGCCGCTCTTGTTTTGGCGAAAGGTGCCGCGGCCCTTTCTCCTTCCGGGCAGATCTTTACTGAGCAGAATATAGACTTTCTCCTGGAAGAACGCTTTTTGAAGGCCCGCTATCGCAGGGCAGGGGGGGCGCACTAAGGGCCCCGCCGCCCGCACGGGTGAGCTGGATAGGAGATTTGAGCGTAATCTTCTCAAGCTTCTGCGCCAAGCCGGTTTAGCACAGAAAACAGAATAATAATTTAATTGGAGGGGGGGAGGGATAACATGGCAGAACATCGTTTTGCAGTTTTAGTGGACGGGGGGAAAATGTTTCACCCCGGTTTTTAGGTGCCATTTAGCGGAAATAAACCGCACGGGCGAGATCATCCTAACTAGGATTTACGGCGATTGGACCGAACCCCCCCACATGGGGGGATGGAAAGAGCTTTTAAGAAGCTATCCGGTGCGGCCCATTCAGCAATTTCGCTATGGTCAAAATGCTACCGATGGGGGGCGTTGATTATGGATGCGATAGAAATAGTCTCAACTAACCGCAACCCGGTGAACGCCTTTTGCATCGTTTCCAGCGATAGCGATTATTATAGTTTGGCGCTGCGTTTGCGAGAACACGGCATGTATGTGGCCGGCATCGGCCGCCAGGGGGGGACAAAAATATCTTAGTTCGTTCCTGCAATCGCTTTATCTACTTGGAAAACTTGGTCGTATCGGGCGGTTCCAAGCGGTTGGACGAGTCTTCGCCGGGAGGAGTACCGGTGGAGAACATCGTTCTCAGTGCCTATCAGGCCTGCGATGAGGATAATGATGGCTGGCTGCTGTTGGCCCACTTAGGCCAGGCCATCCGCAGGGAATACCCGGATTTTGATCCCAGAAGTTACAATTATACGAATCTCTTGGACATTGTCCGATCTTACCCGGATCTTTTTGAAGTCAGGAGCAACGAGAAGACTCCGCCTGTGTATTGGATGAGGCCCATCCACAAAGCGGAGGAAACTAACAAAAAGACCGGGGGGGTTATTAAGCGGTTTATGACTAACTACGGCTTCATTCGGGCGGATAACGGTGATTACTTTTTTTTACAAAAGCCAATTTGCCCGCGGAACAGCGTGATTCTCAACTAAAACCGGGAACTGCTGTGCAGTTTTGGAGATAAAGGCACCCGATCCCAACGGGGGGGAAACTTCCGCCGAAAAAAAACGGAAGAGCCCGCAATGTAACGATCTTGGTGGGATAGGCCGAGACTGGGCGGTGGCTGAGTGTGTTTTTTTTCTATCAGAAAACAGGATATGGGGACGCGTTACAAATTGTGTCCTGGGAGTACTCCGCCCCCCCCTATGAAATTTACAATTTGCGCAACTCCCCCCCTTTAGTGGTCGTAAGACTGGTGGATGGCAGGTATTACAGTGTTTTTACCGAGCTTGGGCTCACAGGATTTTTCTGCTATGGCCCCCCGCCGGCCGGCTGAGGATGAAACACGCCGCCGCCTTATATCAAAATGCAAAATACCTTGACGTCGGTTTGGGTATGCATCCTAAGTTTTGTGGTCGCGGTTTGGGCACTTATTTTGTGCGGGCGGGTTTGGTTTATGCCCACAGGGCCTTTGGCACCAATCATTTTCGCCTTACCGCCGCGACGGGCAATATACGGGCGATCAAGGTTTATGCCAAACTCGGGTTTATTGAGTCGGGAATAATTAAGGGCTGTGTCGGCCCCCCCGTTTCCGAGTTTACGGTAATGACTTTAGATGATTTCGTGCCGCCTTCAGCAGCTGAACAGGCTCGTTTAAACCGGGATCTGCCCAGACTTTTTCAAGTAGATGATTGAGGATTAGGCCCACTTTCGGCCCGGCCTCAAGTTCTAGTTCCTCCATGATGATGTGCCCGTCAATAGCGAGATCCGCAAGCGTGAGGGCGTTTTTGTGCGCTATAATTTCGTTTAGGCGGGCGTTCATTGCGTCCCCCCGTAGGCCAAAATCAGGCGGGGATCTTTGTTTAAACCGGCTAGATCCGCCTGGCGCAGCTTGACCAAATCAAAAACGATTGGTGTACCTACCTTTGCCATAAATCGGCGAATCGCGGCGGCGGAGGAGTGGGGTGGATTTCGAACATATGCTCAGCGATGAGAATCTTGACGCGGTTGATCAATTCATTGCTCGCTCGCAGCCGTTTGAGGATTGCCGCCGCGGTTTCCGCGCCAATCAATGCGTGTTCTCGCTTGAGTGTTGTTTTTTTTCCCCCCCAGGTCATGGAGCAATGCTGCCCACCTCAGCGCTAAATCGGGGGGGCTGCGAAACTGGCGGCCATGAGCGAATGACCCAATAGATCAAAGGGGGGGTGGTTTTCCCCCGCCGAAAAATCGGCCGTTTCCGCTAATTCCGGCAGGATCTCCTCCATCAAGCCCGTCCGGTGGAAAAACTCCAAAGCCTGGCTCAGCCAACGGCCCAGCAGCATTTTATTCAATTCAGCCAGAACGCGTTCAGGGCTAATCTTAGTGATTAACCGGGCTTTTAGAGCAAGCTCGGTTTTTCGTTCACTTTTAAAACCTAATACCGATTGGAAGCGAACCAGACGCAGCATGCGCAGGGGATCTTCCGCAAACCGACGCTGTGGTGAGCCGACCGTTTTGAGCCGCCTTCTTTTTAAATCTCGCCTGCCTCCGTAAGGATCAATGAAACGCCGTTCAAGCGGATGTAGGGCGATGGCATTGATTGTAAAATCGCGGCGGCCTAAATCCAGTTTCAGCTGGTTGGTGTATTGCACTCGATCGGGATGGCGGCCATCGCTATAAGGGCCATCGCAGCGCATAGTTGTAACCTCCACAGAACGCCTCTCCAGAACTATCGTAACCGTTCCGAACTGTCTGCCTGTGGGAATCGTCTTTGGGAAAAGGCGTTCCACATCTTCGGGCAGGGCATCAGTGGCTATGTCCCAGTCATCCGGTTGTAAGCCGAGCAGGCTGTCCCGAACGGCGCCGCCTACCAAGTAAGCCTGAAAGCCGGCGTTGATTAGGTTTTCACAAGCCCTTTCCACATCATTGGGTACAATAATGGGCATTTTCGTCCCCCCCCTGTCTCCACAGCTATCTATTATTTCGCCTTTCAGGGGTGTTTTCCCTATCAGTCAAAGGAATGTGGGCGTTTGTAGGGAATTGAAGATTAAAGATCCTTTCCGGGAGGTGCATGGCGTAGGTGGATAAAAATGTGTATTTGGAATTTGGGCCTTTAGAGGCCGCCGTCTTCGTAGAGCGGCCCAATCGGTTTGTAGTCCGCTGTTATCTGGAAAAAAAGCAAACAGTTGGTGGAGGCCCATCTCGCTGATCCGGGGGGGCGCCTTAAGGAACTGCTGCTGCCCGGCGCCGGGCTGTATCTGCGGCCGGCGGACAAGCCCGAACGGAAAACTAGATGGTCCGTGATCTTAGTTGTGGCGCAGGATGGGAATACGTTAGTATCTGTACAATCAACGCTTGTTAACCGTTTGGCCCACTTGGCGCTGCAGCACAAATCCCTGCCCGGACTGGAAAAATGGGATGTAAAACGGGCAGAATATCCCTTGGATGGTTCTCGCTGGGACTTTTTGCTGCACAACGAGTCCGGCCGGCAGTTTCTGCTAGAAGTGAAAAGCTGCACCTTGGTGGAGGGGCATACCGCCATGTTTCCCGATGCGGTGACGGCCCGGGGCAGGCGCCATCTAGAGGGGCTGATACGCTTGAAACGGGAGCATTCGCTGCCGGGGGCGGTGCTATTTGTAATACAGCGCGGCGATGCTTGTCGTTTCCGGCCGGCGGATCATATTGATCCCGCTTTTGGCACGACGCTCAGAGACGCTCAACAACAGGGGGGGATTGAAATTCTCGCCCACCGCTGTGCCGTGGAATTGGCCGGTATTCGCTGGGATCGGGCCATCCCGGTTGATCTTTCCTAGGAGGGATTTTATGGCTTCTGAGATCCATCTGCAAACAAACATTGCCATCATTTGGGACTTTGATAAAACACTTATTCCCGGATATATGCAGGAGCCTTTATTTAGGCACTATAATGTGGATGGGCGCACGTTTTGGCGTGAAGTCAACGCACTTGATGCGCACCTGCGTCGAGAGGGCAACGAGCTCGTTGCCAGGGACAGTCTTTATTTGAACCATATTTTAGCCCATGTTAGGGAGGGTATTTTCCCCGGTTTGAACAACCGGCTTTTACGAGGCTCGGCGCTGAACTGGAATTTTACCCGGGACTGCCTCAATTTTTTTTCGCGAAATAAAGGACCACGTCGCCTGCAAACCTCATTTTAGGAAATATGACATCAAAGTGGAACACTATATTGTCAGCACGGGCCTGCGGCAGATGATTATGGGCAGCAAAATAGCCCCCTACGTTGATGGGATCTGGGGGGGGTGCGAATTCGTGGAGCTGCAGTTGCCTCCGGGTTATTTACAGAAAAAAAACCGGCTGCTGCTGCGGAGGAAGATGTTACTATAAAGGATATTGGATATGTTATTGATAATACCACTAAAACAAGGGCTATCTTTGAAATCAACAAGGGAGTTAACAAAACCCCCCCGATATTGACGTGAATGCCCATATGCCCAGAGAAGATCGCCGCATTCCCTTTCAAAACATGATTTATATTGCCGATGGCCCCCAGCGATGTTCCCGTTTTTTTTCTTTGATCAACCAAAACGGGGGGGGCGGTGTTTTGGAGTTTACGCCAAAGGTGCCAGGGAGGAATTTGCCCAAATCAACGAACTGCAGAAACAGGGCCGCATTCATTCGTTCGGCGAGGCAAACTATAAACAGGATACACAAAGCTATCTTTGGATTATGAACGCTGTAGATGAAATCGCCGATTCTATTGCTAAAAATAGGGACTGGGTGCTAACGCATCGTCTGGGGCGGCCCCCCCAAGCACCTGGACGAAACGGAGGAATAAAGGTGAAACAGCTGTTAAAACAGTGGGGGGGTTCAGAATTCGAACAGGCGCAGATAGCCCCCCCTTTACGGGGGGGATCTGGCATGTGTCCCTAGCCGGTAGGGAGTATGTTCTTAAACACAGAACAAACCGCACTAGGGTTTGGGAAGAATACGATTTGATGAAATGGCTGGCGGTACACGACCAACCCATTTCCCAACTGATGTATACGGCGGAGGGGGGGCCCCTGGGCAGAACACGATGGGTCAGTCTACGTCTTATACCCTTATTTGGTGGGTGCGGGAGGAGATGAACTCCAGCTGTTGGAAGAAGGCTACGCCGTTAAGATCGGCGCTGCCTTAGCCCGGCTGCACCTGGATTTGGCGGGGTATCCCGCGGTGGAGAACTTTCCCGGCTTTGATGTTTTCCAAGAAGTTTCTTCGTTCGCCTGGCCCGCCATCCGCGGCTATATGGGGGGGCCCGCTTTCGCCATACGCTGCAGGACATGGAGGAAGGCATCGGCCGCCATCTGGTCAACCCCCCCTACCAAACACTGCCCCCCCGACAGCTGATTCACAGGGATTTCCATCCGGGGGAATCTTATTTTTCAAGGGGGGGAACTGGTGGGCATTCTAGACTTTGACCGGGTCCGGGTAGGAATTAGGCTGTTTGATTTATGCTATATGTCCACCGCGGTGCTTGCGGGCTGCTTTGAAAATGTGCAGCGGCGGGAAAGGTGGTTTGGTTTTGTCCAGTCTTTAATCCAAGGCTATCAAAGTGTGCTGCCCCCCCTGGATCAGACAGAGGCTTTTTCATTTTTATATGTAATTTATTTGATTCAATCTTTATTTATCGGTTACCATTTAGATACGGGTAGTACCGACCTTGCCGACTTTAACATTGCCATGCTGCTGTGGTTTGAGGAACAGCATGACTTTCTGGAACCATTGATTGAAAAGAGCATTGCCGGTTAGGATGTGATTGTTAATGCCAGAATTGGAACAGTTAAAAACGTGATCGGTGAAGCGGCCCAGGCGGGGGGGGAGCTGATCGCTGGTTCCTTAAGCAAAGTGCGTAATAAAGAGACAATTCCTTTTCAAAAAGTCTCGGTTCGCCCGCTGCTTTTGCAGGGCGGACTCCGTTACCAATTTACCTATCACTACCCACAAAAAGTGCTGCATGAGAATTTACCACCCCCCCAACAGGCATACGAAATGATCTTTTCTTTATTGGGCTCCACCTTCCGCCAGGGGATACTGTTTACCGCTTCTGCCGATTGGCAGATGCTCGTTAGCAAAAAAAGGGGGGGCGGTGAAGATATTAAAGCATTCTCCGAGCAGGCAGATGCCTGAACTGACCCATGATCGGCGCAAAAATTATATCTTGCGGGAAGGGACCTCGTATCCTTTTTGGTCAAACTGGGTGTAATGAATAAAGAGGGAACAGTGCTGGCGCGACATTATAATAAGTTCAGGCAGCTCAACAAGTATTTGGAAATAGTGGCGGACTGTCTGCCGCTGCTGGAAGAACCTGCGGGCGGGGGTCCGTTGAACATAATTGACTTCGGCAGCGGCAAAGCATATCTTACTTTTGCCTTGTACCATTACTTAGCCCATGTCTTAGAACGGGATATAAAGATAATCGGCCTGGATTTAAAGGAGGAAGTTGTCGCCTTTTGTAAAGAGATAGCGGCCGATCCGGGTTATCGCGACCTTACATTTAGGCACGGGGGATATTCGGGACTTTACTGCGCAAGGCAGGGTAGATCTTGTAGTTTCGCTTCATGCCTGCGATACCGCGACCGATCATGCTTTGAATCAGGCCGTGAGGTGGGGGGCCAAGGTGATTTTAGCGGTACCCTGCTGTCAGCACGAATTGTTTAACCAGATTGAGCAGCAGGAGCAGAAACCCCCCCTATTAGAACACGGGGGGGTTCTCAAGGAACGCGCCTCCGCCTTGCTCACCGATGCGGCCCGGGCCAAGCTGCTGGAGATGGCCGGCTACCGGGTTTCAATTATGGAGTTCGTTGATCTGGAGCATACGCCAAAGAATCTATTAATTAGGGCCTTCCGCGGCGATGGGCCCTGCCCCCCCAAACAAGCGGAACGGGACTACCGGGCATTTAAAACATATTGGCGGATGGCACCGACCTTAGAATCATTGTTAAATGCACGGTGATTGAACCGCCTGTCCCTTGACAGCCCGGCGAAGTATGCTAGAGTTTAACTTAAGATAGTAATAGGAGAGGATACTGTCATGACCACAAATGCTGCTGCCCCATCTAATTTCATCAGGGCAATTATCGACGAAGATCTGGCGTCGGGCAAACACACGGGGGGGATTGTCACCCGATTTCCCCCCCGAGCCCAACGGTTATCTTCATATTGGACACGCCAAGTCCATCTGCTTAAATTTTGGGTTGGCCCAGGATTATGAAGGCATTTGCCATCTGCGTTTCGATGATACGAACCCCCCCGAAAAAGAAGAGCTGGAATACATTAGAAGTATTAAAGAAGATGTGCGCTGGCTCGGATTTGATTGGGGCGAACATTTATATTACGCTTCCGATTACTTTGACCAGCTGTACCATTTCGCCCTAGAGCTGATCAAACAAGGCAAGGCCTATGTCTGTGATTTGACGGCGGACCAGATTCGAAAATTCCGGGGTACCTTAACGGAACCGGGCCGGAACAGCCCTTACCGGGAACGCTCTGTGGAGGAAACTTGGATTTATTTGAAAGGATGCGCCGGGGCGAATTTGAGGAAGGGGAACGGGTATTGCGGGCCAAAATAGATATGGCCTCACCCAATGTGGTCATGCGCGATCCGGTTTTGTACCGCATTCGCAAGATGGAACACCACCGTACCGGTGATCAGTGGGTGATCTACCCCCCCATGTATGACTTCACGCACTGCCTATCTGATGCCATTGAGAATATTACTCACTCCATCTGTACCTTAGAATTCGAAAACAATCGGCCTCTTTATGAGTGGATTTTGGAACAGGTTTATCCCAAACCGCACCCGCAGCAGATCGAATTTGCCAGGCTTAATATCAGTTATACGCTCATGAGCAAACGAAAACTTCTGGATTTGATCAAGAGGGGGATCATTGATGCCTGGGACGATCCGCGGCTGCCCACCCTGTCCGGCCTGCGAAGAAGGGGCTACACACCCGCGGCCATTCGAGATTTTGTGATCGCATCGGTGTGGCCAAGGCAAATAGTATCGTAGACGTGGCCCTTTTGGAACACTGTCTGAGGGAGGATCTTAATCAGCATGCCCAGCGCCGGTTGGCAGTGCTGGATCCGTTAAAGGTGGTCATTGAAAATTATCCGGAAGGACAGGTAGAACAGCTGGAGGCTCAAAATAATCCGCAGGATCCTGAGGCAGGGACTAGGCAGGTCCCCTTTGCCAGGGAAATTTATATTGAACGGGAAGATTTTATGGAGGATCCACCGAAAAAGTTTTTCCGGTTGGCACCGGGCCGGGAGGTCCGCCTGAGGTTTGCCTATTTCATCACCTGCACCGATGTGATCAAGGATAAAGAAGGCAATATTGTGGAGTTAAGGGCGACCTATGACCCCCCCGACACCAAGGGGGGGATCGGCCCCCCCGGATGGGCGCAAAGTAAGGGGGACTCTGCATTGGGTGGCTGCCGAGCACTCGCTCCCTGCAGAAGTGCGCCTTTATGACTATCTCTTTACTAAAGAGGATCCTAATGAGGGCGATTTAGATGATAATGTCAATCCCGATTCACTACAAATTGTCACTAAAGCGCGGGTAGAAACGAACCTAGCCCATGTGCGGGCCGGCGATATATTCCAGTTCGAAAGGCAGGGGGGGTATTTCTGCGTTGATCCTGATTCGGGCCCGGAACGGCTGGTTTTTAACCGTACCGTCTCTTTGCGCGATACGTGGGCAAGGCTGAAGGGTTAGCAGTAATAGGTTGAATTTATAACAAAAGGAGGGGGGGCACCCCATACGGACGCCCCTCCTTGTCGTTCCCCTATTGATACTTTTCCTGTAAACCGTGCAGTACATGGCGGGCGTACTCCTTGGCCCCGAATAGTGAAAGGTCGCGGTAATTGCCGCACTGCACTGCGTTTGCCGCAGGCACCCGCTGAGCCTGCAGCACTTTTGCAGGGCTGCCATAAAGGCCCGGGCAATTTCCTCTTCACTTGACTTGCCCAGATATAGTAAATAAAACCCGGTGCGGCAGCCCATGGGGGACAGGTCCATTACCCCCCCTGCAGCTCTTCGCGGAAAAACCCGGCCATTAGGTGCTCCAGGGCGTGTACTGCCCCCCCGGTGGGCATAATATCTGCGTTAGGCTGGGTAAAACGCAGATCGTACTTGGAAATGAAATCGCCCTGCGGCGTTGTAAATAATTCACTTAATCTCACAAAGGGTGCCTTCACCTTGGTGTGATCCAGGCTAAAACTCTCGACTAAGCCAGTCGGCATAAGGTTATCCTCCCACTTTTATATTCCCAATGCTTAAATTCAATTCCTCCAGCAGTGCTTGAACGGACTCGCCCGTCGCTCTGCGCTCCAAGGCCTGTTTGGGTGTTAGGCCTTCCTGCCAAAAACTTGGTTGGCATTGACATTATTATCGATCACGGCCCCTTCGAAAGAAGCACCGATGAAAGCCCCCCCTTGCTGAGGGAGTAGCTGTAGATAGGTGCTTTCAACTGCAGATCGGTGCCCGCCTCCGCGGAACGCCCCCCCATGGGGCCAACTGCAACCGAGAGGTTGCCCCCCCAAGGGTGATCTTGCCTTCCTGCAGGCTTTCCATGCCCCCCGTTCGCTTGTGACAACCAAAACGAGGGCAGTGGACTGCACCCCCACCTGGAAACCGTAGGAGAGCCCTTTCATTGTGACAAAATAAGGTCCGTACCAGCGCGTGTGTGTGGGTCGTATTTCAAATCAGGCCCTCTCCGTAGCGGCCGCCAAGGCCGAGCCCCGCCTTAATCACAGAAGGAAAGATGGCTACACCATAAGCCTTTTGCAGCATAGCGTGAAAATGTTCCGAGTCCGGTTGGGCGGACATTTCCTTCATAACCGAACTGGCATCGGCCAGTAGGTCAGCGGGGGGGAGCTTTGCAGCGCTCACAGGCGCTGAAAAGGTAAAGATGACAAGTAATCCTATCACCACAAAACGTTTCATGTTTTTTTCCCTCTCAATCTTTTGTTTGTAACGCCGGCCCGGTTTGTTTTAAGCCAACCTTCCGTTGAATATACTTGAACGGAAAGGGAGGGCTGAAAGGATGCGCCGGTGTTTCATCCTTATTATATCAAAAAAATGGGTCTGGTCTTTTTCAATTTTGTTTGCATGCCTGCTTTTGCTGGCGTTATTTGGCCGGTATCCACTGGGTATCTACACGCTCAGCCTGTCCAAACAAGACATCATCTACGATGTGATGCTTGATCCGGGCCATGGAGGCATTGACCCGGGCGCAATCGGCTCGGGTGATCTATATGAAAAACATTATGTGCTGGACATCGTTTTACAGATGGAGAAGATCTTGACTGAGCACGGCCTTAAAGTAGGCTTGACCCGGGATTCCGATGTGGACGTGAGCCATTTGGTGGATAAGGGCGGCCGCCATCGGCGCGATCTATTGGGCCGTTTTAAACTCATGAATCAGGCCTACGTAGCATGAGTATCCACGCCAACGCCACTAAAGATGCCAATCAGGCCGGTGCCATAGTCTTTTACCAGCAAGATAAATATATCAACGAGATCTATGGGAAAACGGTTTTAGAAGAATTGGCCAGGGTTCAAGTCTTGAATGAGAAGCGCGCTGTTCCTAGGAGCACGCTACTGCTGCTGAAGGCGAACCCCCCCGGTTGTTTTAGTGGAAATTGGTTTTATGTCTAACCCGGCCGATTTGGCCAAGATTATCGATCCCCCCCAGTTTCGCACCGGTGTTGCCCATGCCTTAAGTGCGGGCATCCTAAATTTTATTGCCTGGCGTTCGGGGGGGGAACAGAGCGAACAAACCCAGTGATCACGGCGTTTAAGACGGGGATAATTTTCAAAAGGTAAGCTCGGAAGTCTACCGGTGCAGTATCATCGGCTTGATCAGAAATGGCGCGCACAATAACATGGGAAACGCCGTTTAAGTAAGCTGCTTGTGCTATGGCCGCGCCTTCCATTTCGGCGCAGATGGCTTTTGGAAAATGGGCCAGTATTTCTTGTTTTTGCTCCCGGGAAGATATGAATTGGTCCCCCCCCGAGACAATTAAACCCCCCCTATGGACTTGTTTTTGGCCCGGTTCTTTTTGGGCCGCCGCCACGGCCAGATCAACAAGCACGGGATCGGCGGGGAAGGTGCTCACCTCCAGGCTGGGAATGGTACCCCCTCGGATAATCAAAGTTGCTCACATCAAAGTCATGCTGCAGCGAATGCTCGCCTACTACCAGGTCCCCCCCTATCAGGGCCTGTGGGTTTAACCCTCCGGCTACTCCGGTGTTAATGATTGCGCGGGGCCCGAACCGATCTATTATATATTGGGTGGCCAGGGCTGCATTGACTTTGCCGATACCGCAGCGGGCCAGAACAACTTCCCGGTCCGCTAAACCCTGTAAGGATAGGTAGATCGTTTAATGAAATGCGTTCCTCGTGCACCGGGTCCATCTGTTGGCCCAAACTGCTTACTTCTTCATCCATAGCGCCGATGATGGCGATTGGATTTTTCACAGCTCTCACCTCTGATTTTAGTGTAACACAAGCAAAACAAGGCTGTAAAGGCAGGTAACGGCCTGGGA